>Ga0155082_137_pt5 | contig 212260 bp, 199 predicted proteins | sample RifCSPhighO2_01_FD_106050 | JGI IMG/M metagenome (GOLD analysis project Ga0155082, IMG submission 106050) | Sphingomonadales bacterium RIFCSPHIGHO2_01_FULL_65_20 | reverse complement strand
GATGCCTTGTCGATTCAAAAGCAGGCCAAGCAGACCTTCAAGGGCCGCAAGATTGGTATCCTGTTCGACGAGGGATCGGATCGCCAGTCGATCACGCAGCTGGTGTCCGACATCCAAACCGCTGGCGGCACGGCGTTTCTGGTGGCGCCGAAAATCGGTCCGCTAAAGCTGAAGGGTGGGGAACTCAAAGCCAATGGCCAACTCGCCGGTTCGCCTTCGGTGCTCTTTGACGCAGTGGTTGCCATGCTGTTGCCGGAGCGCGCCGAGAAGCTGGCGAGGGACGTAGGTGCTGTCGCCTGGTTCTCAGATGCGTGGTTTCACTGCAAGACCATCGGGGCATGCGCGGGCACCCGCAAGTACCTGCTTCCCAAGGCCAATATCGAGCCCGATGACGGGGTCGTGGATCCCGAAGCCTTTATGGCGATCGGGCCAGTCCGACACTGGGAGCGTGAGCCGAACGTTCGCGACCTCGCCTGACACACGTTGATGCGGGCGGCAAACTGACGGCCATAACGGGACGGCCATAGCCTGGCAGCAGGTCGCCGCAAGATATATTTGGCGCATGAGTCCAGCAATGGTCTCATGCGCCAGGCTCCGCCGGTTGCGCGCTGGCGCGCAGCCTGGGGGCAAGCGGATCTCCTAGGGAACTGCGCTTGCCCCGTATGTTCTTTCGCTAGCTGCGCGAGAGCGCTCCTCCACTCATCGCGGTAGCAAAAGGCATCAGCTTTACCTTCGGAACCGTTTGATGGACTATTTCTGAATATCTGCAGATACGTGGATACTCAATTGCACGATAACTGTGGACTTGCAGTCACCCAATAGGTTTTTCCTATGCAGGTCATAGAATGATTTCTAATTTCGTTCTGCCAGTTATCGTGGAATATAGCCCTGTTCCTGCGTGCCGGGAGGGATTTCGTGCGGCTTGATATGGCAGCACAGGATTTCGGTGCGCGCATTGGAGCAGATCCATGGTGATGCCCCGGTTTTGCCGGGTCGCAGCTGGAGCAATCCGGGGCATTATCCATCCCTCAGATGCACCTGTCTAAGCCGCATGATTTGGGTCTTCACTGCGGCTCACGCTGCCAGGTCGGGGCGAGCGAGGCCGGACACCAGACGTGCCAGGAAAAAGCAAAGGCTGACATGCACATCGAACCAGGCCTGTTCCCCGCCCTTGCCCGCAAACGCCAGATTGCCATCCTGGCCGCCGATTGCTGAGCGGACGCGACATCATGCAGCATCGGATTCTGCTCGTTGCGGGCTTCTTTCCGCCTTATTCGCCGCTGGGTGCGGTGCGTGCCCCCATGCTGGCGCGCTGGTGGTCGCAGCAAGGCCATGACGTTAGGGTGATTGCGCTCGAGAATCCGGCGGTTGCGGGACAGCTCGAGCACTGTCTGGCGCCCGAGGCCGTCCGCTACATTCCGTTCAGTCCCCCCGCGCCGGTGCTCCGCCAGGCTGCAGACAGCGCCAAGGTGCTGCTCGCGAAACCAGACAGCCGCATCAAGCCCCATATAGAGAGCTGCAAGACGCTGTATCGCCAGGTGGTCCACTTCCCCGACCGGTACCGCAAATGGATCAAGCCTGCCGTCGAGCATGCGGTGGCGATGGCAGGGCAATGGCAGCCGGACCTGATCTATTCCACTGCTCCGCCCCATTCCGGCCATGTCGTTGCCTGCCAGATTGCCCGGCGCTTGCGGTGCCCATGGGTGGCCGAGCTTCGCGACCTCTGGGCGGACAACCCCTATAATGACGGCCATCCCCTGTTCGAGCCGATCGCGCGTCGCTATGCCTGGACCACGCTGGCGAAAGCGGCGGGGCATGTGGCGCTCACCCGCGGCTCGGCCAAGCGTGTAGGCCGCGCGCTCGGTCGACCGGTGACGCTGAGCTATAACGGCTTCGGTGCAGACGATTTCGCCTCGCTCGACAATGTATCTGCGCATGATCCGCACCGGCTGACGCTGGTCCATGCCGGGATCATCTATGCCGGGCAGCGCGAACCGACCATGTTGCTGGCCGCACTTGCAAAGCTCGACGCTTCTGCACGGGCGCAAATTCGGGTGATCTTCTTTCACGATGAGGAATCGGCCGTGCTGTCGGGCGCTGCGAATCACGGCGTTTCGGACTGTATCGAAATGCGCGACCCCGTTCCGCGCCCCGAAATCCTGAAGCTGGAGCGCGAGGCCGATGCGCTGCTGCTGTGTCGCTGGAACGATCCCGCCGAGGATGCGATCATCCCGGGAAAGCTGTTCGAATATATCGGTGCCCGCCGGCCGATCCTGTCGATCGGTTCGCTCACCGGCGAGGCCGCGGACATCGTGCGTGCAGGTCCGTTTGGCGTGGTGATGACCGATCCGGACGACATCGCGCGCCAACTTCTCGCCTGGCTGGCGCAGAAGGACGCCCATGGCGGCCGACTTCCGGACCTGCCGGAGGAGCCGACCCGCGCCTATCTTCGCGAAACCCAGTTCCAGCAGGTCGATGCGGCGATGGCCGACGTCCTGCGTTAGCCTGGATTTAAGTCACCCGCCTTATGGACAAGACCATGCTTGCTTCGGTGAAGACCGCTGCCAGTCACGCTCTGGATTGCCGGCCCTGGGTAGCCGGGCATGGCGCCTATCTGCTGCATCAGGTGAGCGGCAGGGGTCCGATCGACGAGACCGGGGCACTGGACGATGCGGCGATGCGCGCTGCCGCCGGCTGGCTCGCCGCCGCGCAGGACAGCCAGGGCGATGGCGGCTTTTCCGGGCGGTACAAGCTGGCGAGCGGATGGTCGTCCAGCTATCCCGAAACCACGGGCTATATCATCCCCACGCTGCTGAAGTTGGCAGACCATTGGGGCGAGCCGCAATGGCGCGATCGTGCCGCGCGCGCCATCGAATTTCTGCTCGGTCTGCAACTGGCCGATGGAGCCTTTCCTGGAGGCGAGGTGCTCGAGAACCGCACCAGGCCATCGCCCTTCAACAGCGCGCAGATCCTGCATGGGCTGACCCATTGGGCGCGCAGCACAGGCGACGGCCGGGCTGCCGCCGCCGCTGCCCGCTGCGCGGCGTGGCTGATGTCGGTGCAGGATGCGGATGGTGCCTATCGCCGCCATTTCTATCTCGATGTCGCTGCAACCTATGCCGCGCATCTGAGCTGCTGGCTCGCCGAATATGGCGATGCCTTTGGCGACAGCGCGGCGCTGGCCAGTGCGGAGCGGCACCTGGACTGGGTGCTCGCACGCCAGGACAAGGCGACAGGCTGGTTCGATCTGGCGGGCTTTACCGAGGACCAGCATCGCGACCGCAACGCCTATACCCACACCATCGCCTATACGGTGGCTGGCGTGCTGACGACAAGCCTGATCCTGAAGCGCGAGGACGGTATCGCCGCGGCGCGACAGGCCGCCGAAGGGATCATGCGCCGGCTGGAACTGTCGCGGCGGCTGCCTGGCGTGCTCGACTGGCGCTGGCGCGAGGTCGAACATCCGCAATGCCTGACCGGCAACGCCCAGATGGCATTGATCTGGTTTGCGCTGACGCGGCATGGCGGCGACTGGCGCTTTGCCAATGCCGGGTTCAAGGCGCTCGATCTGGTCAAGCATGCGCAGCTTCGCGTCAATGCGAACCCTGGCCTTGCCGGCGGAATCGGCGGATCGGACCCGGTCTGGGGCAGCTATATTCCCAAGGCACTGCCCAATTGGGCCGCGAAATACTTCATCGACGGGCTGCTGGAGAAGCGCGGCCTTTTGCAGGAGGCCGCTTCGAACCCGTGAGGATCGCGCTGCTGACCCACCGGCACTCGCGCAAGGGCGCGGTGGTCGCCTCGGCGCTGGCGGCGCGCGGAATCCGGCCAGCCCTGATCGTCTGCGAGCAGCCCCAGGTTGCGCCAGCCACGGCGCGGCTCCGCGCGCTTATCCTCGAGCGCGGACCCCGGGCCCTCACCGACAAGCTGCTCTCCAGGCTGGGTGCCAGCTCCCGGGCGGAGCCGCCACAGGCGAGCGCATCGGCCCCCTTGCTCGATGCGGCGGGCTGGGCGGAGCAGCACGCGACCGCACTTCTCGACCTGCCCGACCTCATTTCCGCCGCCTCGCTCGACCGGTTGCGCGGTGAAGCGATCGACCTGATGATCCATGCCGGCGCTGGCATCTTGCGCGCGCCGCTGCTCGCCATCCCGCGCCTGGGCGTGCTCAATGCGCATATGGGGGTGCTGCCGCGCTATCGCGGAATGAATGTCGCCGAATGGGCGGCTTGGGAAAACGGGCCGCTGGGGGCCACGCTGCACTGGATCGATCCGGGTATCGATACCGGGCGGATCATCCGCATCGTCCCGGTGGCGCGCCAGGGCATCAGCAATATTGCTGCCCTGCGCAAGGCGGTGGACGAGGCGCAGACAGCCGCACTCGCCGACCTGGTCGCGGAGATGGTGGCGAGCGATCAGTCGCCCTCAGCCGAACCGCAGCGGCGCGAGGACGGCCGCCAGTATTTCACCATGCACCCGCAGATCGCCCGACTGCTCGAGCAGCGGCTGGCTCAATCGGCATAGACCGCGCACCAGCGGTCGAACATCGCGATGCCCCAGAGCTGTTCCAGCGCGCGCCGGTCGTTCCGGCAGGCGCGGGCGACGATCGGCTGCAGGCCCTCCAGCGATATCCAGTTGTGGAACTCGCGGCTGACCGGAACATAGCCGCGCGCATCGCGCAGCCGCTCGGCAAACCAGGGGAAGATCGGCAGCGGGAAGCCCCGCTTGGGCGCGTTCAGCACCGCATCGGGCAGGCGGGTGGCGACAAAATCGCGCAGCACCGCCTTGGTGCGAAACTGCCCGGGCGAACCGATCCGGGCCTCGATCGGGGTCGACTGGCACCATTCGACCAGCGGCAGGTGGAGAAAGGGCACGCGCGTTTCCAGCGAGGCTGCCATCGCCATCTTGTCGGCCTTCATCAGCAGGTCCTCGACCAGCCAGGTGCCGAAATCGGCCTGCTGGCTCTGCGCCAGCGGGTTCACGCAATCGGGCAGGCTGTACCAGCCCTGCACCAGATCGAAGCTGGGCACCATCGCTGGCCCGCGCCAGAATGCGGCCTTTTCCGCATCGCTGATCGTCCAGCCGATATGCGCGGCCATGCCCCGGCGATAGGCCCCGGGCCCGCCTTCGGCCATGGCGCGGAAGATCGATGCCCGATCGGACGAAACCAGCCGCGCGGCCAGCCCCAGCAGCGGACGGGGCACATGACCATAGCGGCGCTCGACCTTGGCCAGGGTCGCAAGATCGGCTTGCCGGGTATAGCCCAGCAGCAGTTCGTCCGACCCTTCGCCCGACATTGCGACCTTTACATGGTCGCTGGCCTTGCGCGACAGCAGATACAGCGCGGCGCCGGTCGCATCGCCATAAGGCTCGTCAAAGGCGCGTACCACATCGTCCAGCGCGTCGAAATAATCGGCCTGCGCCATGCGGATCTCGTGGTGCCGGGTGCCGAAGCGCTCGGCCACGGCGCGGGCCAGCGGCAGTTCGTCATCGGCGCCAGCGCCATCGCCGCTGATCGAGAAGCTGTGCAGATCGCGATGGCCAAGCTCGCTGGCCGCAGCCACGATCGCCCCGGAATCGAGCCCGCCCGAAAGAAACGCGCCCACCGGCACGTCGGCGGCCACGATATGGCTGTCGACCGCAGCGAGGAACTGGTCGGCAAACTCGCGGGCATAATCGCGCCCCGGGTCAAAAGCTCCGGGGGTGAGATCGGCACGCCAATAGGTCTCTATGGTCTGACGGCCATCGGCAAGCTTGCGCCGAAGCAGCTGGCCGGGGCCGAGCTTGCCGATACCGGCCCAGATCGTCCGGTCGGGCGCCATGAAGCGCAGCGAGAGATAATCCCACAGCGCCTGCGGATCGATCGCGGGGCGGCCGGGCAGGGCGGCCAGAATCGCCTTGATCTCGCTGGCGAAAAGGAACTCGCCCTGATGCTCCGCGATATAGAGCGGCTTGATGCCGATCTGATCGCGCGCGAGGATGAGCTCGTCGCTGCGCGCATCGTGGATGGCCACCGCGAACATGCCGTTGAGGCGCGCAAAAGCCGCCGCCCCTACGGCATGATAGAGGTTCAGGATCACCTCGGTGTCCGAACGCGTGTGGAAGGCATAGCCTTTCGCTTCGAGCTCGGCGCGCAATGCCTGGAAATTGTAGATCTCGCCGTTGAACACGATGGTGACGCCATCGGGGGTCTGCATCGGCTGGTGGCCGGTGCTCAGATCGATGATCGCCAGTCGCCGCATCGCCAGGGCCAGCCCGGGCGCGAGATGAACCCCCGCATCGTCGGGACCGCGATGCAGGATGGCGGCGTTCATGGCCCCGACCCGGCGGGCGAGCCTGTCAGGAGGGTCAGCGCAAATCAGTCCAACGATGCCGCACATGGCTTCGCGAATAGCGAACAATGGTTAGCAAAGCGCTATCCATTTGTCTGGGCGCGCGGGCTAGAGCAGTTTCCGCAGGCTGAAGCTGAACACGCGGCCCAGCGGATCGAGATAGGCCGACTGGTAGCTGAGGGGCACTGTGCCGGCAGCATCGCGCACTTGCGGACGGGTGTTGAACAAGTTGGTTATCCCGATCGATGCGCGCATGCCCTTGAGCCAGCGCGGTGCGGTTTCGCCTCCGAAGCGCTCGGCAAGGTTGGCGAACAGGGCGAGATTGACCACCGCCAGATCGTTGAAGCGCAGATCGCCTGCGACCGTGCCTGTCTCGGCAATGCGGGTGCCGCTTCGCCAGCTTGCGCTAAGCCGTGCGCCGAGCCCGCGCTTGAAGACACCGGCCTGAAGATCGATCTCATGACGGCGGCGGCCCCCCAGAAAATCGACCGCGCCATCCTCGAGCAGGTTGAGGACCGGCACGCCCGGGCGCAGCACGATTTCGTCCTCGAGATACCAGTTGTGGTAGAGGCTCACGAAGAAGCGGCTGGTGAGATTGGACGCGCCCTGAAAAGTGGCGCTTCCCGGCTGCGCGCGCACCATTTCCGCATTGGGGAACAAGCGCCGCGCCTCCGCCTCGCTGGTGACGACGCGGACCTGGGCATTACGCATGAATTCGGGCACCTCGCCGAGCGGACGGGTGAAGTTCACTCCCCAGCGCAGCTGCTGCTGGTGCGCGGCGGCAAAGTTGATGGGCCGTGAGTCGATCCGCAGCAATTGTCCGGTCGCGCTGCGTGCAAAGCGTTCGGGAAACGCGGCCTCGACCTGCGGGGTGACGATGGGAAAGGCGGCGATCGGATCGTCGATCCGGGTGCGGACATAATCGATGCTGAAGGTCAGGTCGGTGCTGGCGAGCGGACGCAGATTGAGGCCGAGCCGGACAAGCTGCCGGTCATCGTTGCGCAGGGCCGCATTTCCGCCGGATATCCGGGTGAGATCGACAACCTCGCGCCGGGCGAAATCGAAGGTGCGCACATTCGGCGTCACCAGAACCGGGCCGCCCAGCTGTTCGAGGCTGGGTGCGCCCTCTTCGCGTGTCACCGATGCCACCAGGTCGATCCCCTTGGCGGGTGACCAGTTCAGACCGAAGCCATAGGTCCATAGCGATCCGGCGTCGGACAGGCGCTCGAACGCGGCATTGCCGTTCAGGGCGAGATGGCCGAGTGGCGAGGCCTTACCACCGGCATCGCCCAGCAAGGGCAGGCCAAGATTGATCTGCGCAGCGCCGCGATCGCGCGCAAGGTCGGATCGGACGTCGTTTCCGGCAAATTCAGCCCGGCTTGAAAAGTCCCTGAACTCGGCCCCCAGACGCAGACTGGCGGTGAACGGCCCGGCCGGCAGCGTTGCAAGCGGGCCGGAGGCAAGCAGATCGACATTGGTCAGCGTGTCGGTGGATCGTGCGGCATCGCGGCGATTGCCGATGCCGGCCCGGTCGGTCTGGATCTCGGTCTTGCTGCGGTCGAAATTGCCTAGCGCCGACCATTGCCAGCGGCCGCTCCTGCCGCTGAACGTGGTGCCGACATGCACAAGCGAGCGGTCGCTGTCGCGCTGCAGCAGCCGCGCACCGTCCGTTCCGAGCAGACTGTCGTTGCGGCTGACATCGATCCGGCCATTGAGAGTCGCCGCCACATCGGACAGCACATGCCCGCTGACGACGCCGTTCACGCCGAAGCTCTCGGTCTCGGACAGCAGGGTGCGCGCTGTCCCCAGGTCCGGCGCGGCGGCAAACTGGCGGATATCGCGCTGGCTTTCGAGCAGCTGGTCAGCGCGGCTGTAGCTTGCGCCCAGAGCGATCCGCGTGTCGCCTGCAAGCTTCAGGTAATCGGCATTCGCGATCCAGCTGTCCCGTCCGCCTTCGCCCGGGACCAGCGCGCTGGCCTGGCCGACGCGCGACCGGAAGTTCGGGAAGGTAACGATGTTGACGACCTTCTGATCGGCCCGAAAGCCATATTGCAGCGCCACTTCCTCCGGAAAGATTTCCATGCGCTCGATGGCTTCGGCTGGGATACGCGCGATTTCCGCAAAGTCGGCAACCCTGCGCCCGTTCAGCAAGGTCACCGGCGCGCTGTTGCCGCGCCCCCGGTTGCTCGCGGTCTGCGATCCGATCGTGTCGAGCACGGCAGCGATGTTCTCCGCGCCGAGCGCCCGGATATCGAGCTGGTTGAAGGTCCGCTCGGGCGGGATATCGCTGTCAATGGCTCCGCGAGGGCGCTGCGAGGAGACGACAATCGGCTGCTTGTCGACCGGTTCTTTCGGAGAAGTCTGATCCGGCCTGCTGTCCTTGTCGGGCGCAGGCGGGACCAGGTCCTTCAACTGTTCCTGCAAGCGACGGGCAACCTCGGGAGGGACCGGTTTGCCATCGGCGCCCAGAATCCTGATCTGAGGCGCCGATGGCTCTGCGCCGTCCGGCCTCTTTTCTGCCTCCGCTTTCAATTGCTCCTCGATCTGGCGCAGCAACTCGGGTGGAAGCGACTTGCCGTCGCCACCCATGATGACAGGTTTGGATGGAGCCCCATCGCTGGGCGGTGCGCTCAGTGCGTCGCTCGCGCGGATCGGTTGCGCAGCGAGCGCGCCTGCCAGGGTGCAGACCCATAGGCCGAGAAGGGGTGTTGCAGGTGCTTTCATGTTGGTTCTCCGGCTTGCCAAAGCAGGAGCGAGGAAAAGCACTTCCGGGTAGCGCGATGATGGCCCGCGCGTAACCGGACCTGATACGCGAATGCTACAAAGCCGTGCTAGGAGCGCGGACATGGAGCCAATGACCGATTCCATGAGCAGCATCCTGGTCGTCGACGACGACGCCAGCATTCGCGACGCGATTGCCGATTTTCTCGGTGCGCATGGCTATGCGGTGCGTGCCGCTGCGAATGCCGCTGCCTGCGACCGGGCGCTGGGCGAGGCAGCGGCCGATCTCATAATCCTGGATGTGATGATGCCGGGCGAGGACGGGCTTTCGCTGTGCCGTCGTTTGGCAGGCGGGGACATCCCGATCCTGATGCTGAGCGCGCTGGACGCGGTGACCGATCGGATCGTCGGGCTGGAAGTCGGCGCGTGGGATTACATGACCAAGCCCTTCGAGCCGCGCGAACTGCTGGCGCGGGTGCGGGCATTGTTGCGCCGGCCGTCTGCCGATCGGTCGGACCAGGCCCAAACGGCCCAGGGGCTGACCTTTGCCGGCTGGTGGCTCGATATAGAGGAGCGGCGTTTGCGCGACCCGGCAGGTCGGGCCCTGGTGCTGACCGAAGGCGAGCACGCCCTGCTCGCGGCCTTCGTGCGTCGCCCGGGGCGCATCCTCAGCCGCGATACGCTGCTCGATCTGACCCGGGGGATCGATTCGGCGCCTTATGACCGCGCGATCGATATTGCGGTCAGCCGCTTGCGGCGCAAGCTGGCCGAGGCCGATCAGACCGCGCTGATCGAAACCGTGCGCGGCGTCGGGTACCGTTTCGTCCCGGCGGTACGCCCGGCATGAAGCGGGCACCCAGCGCGCTGGTGGCCATCGGTGGCTTCGGGGTCGCGGTAGCCGCGCTGAGCGTCGCCACCACGGCCGCGATCGTGCTGGCGGCTCCGCCACCACCTTCGATCCGCATGACGGCGATCGATGCGATCTCGGCCCTGCGCCAGCCGGTCGACGGCTTCGAACGCAGGGTGGATCGCGATCCCCCGTCAGGCACCCGCATCTCCATGGTCGAACTGCTGATCGCGTCGCGCTTGGGCAAGCCCGCCCGCGATGTGCGCGTGACGCGTCTCGAAAGCGCAGAGCCGGTATCGATACGGTTTCAGATGGTGCCTCGACCCTCCCAGGCACCGAACGCGACAACCCGTCTGCCGTCCCCGTTCCTGCTGCGTCAAAGCCGGATGGGAACGATCGAGATCGTGGAGCCTGCTGCGATCGATGGCGCATTGAGCGCTGCTCTGCTCGCGATGCCGCTGCCGGCCTATACCGCCAGCGTGCGCCAGGCCGACGGACGCTGGCTCGTGATCGAGCCGGTTCAGCCTTTTCTGGGCGGTTGGCAGCGCAGCATTCTGATCGCGCTGGCGGTCAGCCTGTTGCTGCTTGCGCCGCTGGCCTGGATCTTCGCGCGGCGGCTGACCCGGCCGTTTCGTGCGCTGGCGGGCGCGCTCGAGGATGATGCGGCGCAGATCCCCAGAGAAGGGCCTCGCGAACTGCGCGAAGCGGCGACGGCCATCGCCGCGATGCAGAGCCGCCTTGCCATGGAAGCTGCGGAGCGCGCCAGGATGCTGACCGCGATAGCGCATGACCTGCGCACGCCGCTTACCGGTCTGCGCCTTCGCATCGAGTCCGCGCCAGAGCCGCAGCGCGCGCGCATGGTGGCGGATGTCGAGCGCATGCAGGCCATGATCGACGAAGTCCTCGCCTTTGCCCGCGATGCCGCTGCGCCCGCAGAGATCGTGGATGTCCGCGCGCTGCTCGCGGGCATCGTGGAGGAAATGTCGCAACCCGACGCCCCGGTACGGCTGCTGGCGGGCGACAATCCGACGGTCCGGGTGCCTGAACCCGCCTTCCGGCGCGCGATCGAGAACCTGATCCGCAATGCCATCGATTATGCAGGCGGCGGCACCATCGCATTGGAACAGGACGAGCGCCAGGTGCGGATATCGGTCAGCGACCATGGTCCGGGCATCCCGGCAAGCGATCGGGAGCGGCTCATGCGCCCGTTCGAGCGCGGCGATGCATCGCGCAACCGGGGAACAGGCGGGGCAGGCCTGGGCCTCAGCATCGTGCGCGACTTCGTGGCGCAGAATCGCGGCGATTTCAGCCTGTCCGATGCGCCGGGCGGCGGTGCGATCGCGACCCTGAGCCTGCCGCGCGCCTGAAAGGGTTTGGGCCCATCGAAAGCCGATGATGTGCCCCATATTGGGAATTGCCTTTGCAAGCAGCCGAGCTAACCTCGAGCAAGTTTTTTGGGGGAGTCGCGGGATGACGAAGCTTCGATCCGCAGCAGCAATGCTGGGCATGCTATTCCTGGCGGGGGCACCAGCGATGGCGCAGACGGCCGAAGAGCTGGTGGCGAAGAATCTCGCGGCACGGGGCGGTGCCGCCGCTCTCGATGCCATCGAGTCAGTGAAGTTCGACGGCACCGTCATCTTTCCCGGCGACTTCCAGCTGACCTATGCGGAGGTCCGTACCAGAGGCGGGGACGTCCGCGTCGATATGGCCCTGCAGGGGCTGACCCTGGTGCAGGGCTGGGACGGGCGGACCGGCTGGCGGATCAACCCGTTCGAAGGGCGCAAGGACGCCGAGCGGATGAGCGATGACGAGGCCCGATCGCTTGCCGATACTGGATCGATCCGCGGGCCCCTGCAAAGGGCGGCCTCGCTGGGATCGACCGTCACCTATCTGGGCCGCGAGGATTTCGACGGCACCAACGCCTACAAGCTCAAGGTGACCGAAAAGGATGGCGACGAGTTCGTCTATCTGCTCGATCCCGACACCATGCTCGAAGTGAAGATGATCGAAACGCGCAGGATCCGTGGCGCGCAACAGGTCTTCGAATATGAATTCGGCGACTATGAAAAGGTGGCTGGGGTCTATTTCCCGATGTCGGTCGAAAGCTGGGCGGCGGGGCAGGGCAACAACCGCCAGCGCACGATCATTGCCTCGGGCACGGCCAACGTGCCTGCGCCTGCCAGCCTTTTCGCTCTGCCCGCCAGCCCGGCCGCCGCGCCGAAGGGGAACTGATCCGATGCGCCGCACCCTCCTTTTTGCCGGCACCATGCTGGCACTTGCTGCTCCTGCCTTCGCCCAGGACGCCGCCACACCTCCCGCCGCTTCGGGGATTTCGGGCCTTGGCATCCGCAATATCGGATCTGCCGAAATGTCGGGCCGCATTGCCGCGATCGATGCCGTGCAAGGCAAGGATGGCAAGGTTACCATGTATATCGGCGCTGCATCCGGCGGCGTCTGGAAGTCCGAGGACGGCGGCACCACGTTCCGCCCGGTCTTCGACAAGCAACCGGTCCAGTCGATCGGTGCGGTGGCGATCGACCCCTCGAACCCCAGCACCATTTGGGTCGGCACCGGCGAGAGCTGGACGCGCAATTCGGTGTCGATCGGCGACGGCGTCTACAAGTCGACCGATGGTGGCGACAACTGGACCCGGATGGGCCTGCCCAAGACCGAGCGGATCACCAAGATCGTCGTCCATCCGACCAATAGCGACATCGTCTATGTCTGCGCGCCCGGCGCGCTCTGGTCGGACAGCCCGGACCGCGGCCTTTACAAGACCACCGATGGCGGCGTCACCTGGACGCAGATCCTGAAAGGCAGCAACCTGTCGACGGGCTGCTCATCGGTCGCGCTTGATCCGGCCAATCCCGATCGGGTGATGGCCGGCCTGTGGGATTTCCGCCGCAAGGGCTGGACCTTCCGCTCGGGCGGAGAGGGGCCGGATGCGGCCTCGGGCAGCGCCATGAAGATATCGAACGATGGCGGTCGGACCTGGGCAGCGATGGACGCCAGCACCACCAAGGGTCTGCCCAAGGGGCCTTGGGGGCGGATCGAGGCGGTGTTCTCGCCGGCGGACCCCAACCGGGTCTACGCCTTTATCGAAAGCGAGCGTTCCGCGCTGTACGTGTCCGAAGACGGCGGCAAGAGTTTCGAGGAGCGCGATCGCAGCCGCAACATGGTCTGGCGGCCGTTCTATTTTAGCAAGATCGTGCCCGATCCCAAGGACGCCAACCGGCTGTTCAAGATGAACCTCAACATGATCGTGTCCGATGACGGCGGCAAGAGCTTCGCCAATGCATCGGGCGGTAGCCATGGCGACTGGCACGACATCTGGATCAACCCGGCCAATACCAAGCATATCATCGGCGGTGACGATGGCGGCCTGTGGATCAGCCATGATGGCGGCAGCAAATGGGTGAAGAGCTTCAACCTGCCGATCAGCCAGTTCTATCATGTCAGCATCGACGACAAGGACCCCTATCAGGTCTATGGTGGATTGCAGGACAATTCGAGCTGGGTCGGCGACAGCGAATATCCCGGCGGCATCACCAATAGCCGCTGGGAAAATCTCTACGGCGGCGATGGCTTCTGGGTGTTCCCCGATCCGGCGGACCCGGATTATGTCTATGCCGAATATCAGGGCGGCAATATCGCGCGGATCAACCGCAAGACGCTCGAATCGCGCGATATCCAGCCCAAGGGCGGCTACAAGGAAAAGCTGCGGTTCAACTGGAACACCCCGATCGCGCTCTCGCCGCACGAAAAGGGGACGATCTATATCGGCAGCCAGTTCCTGTTCCGCACGCGCGATCACGGCACGACCTGGGACCGGATCTCCCCCGATCTCACCACCAACAATCCGGCGCGTCAGCAGCAGGAAAAGTCGGGCGGCATCACCGTCGACAATTCGTCGGCGGAAATGCACACGACCATCTATTCGATCTCGGAAAGCCCAATCACGGCCGGGCAGATCTGGGTCGGCACCGATGACGGCAATGTCCAGCTGACGCGCGACGGCGGCCAGAGCTGGGCCAATGTCGGCAAGGCAATGAAGCTCGGCCCCGATGTCAGCATCGCCTGGGTCGAGGCGAGCCGGCATGATCCGGCGGTGGCCTATGTCGCGGTCGACCGGCACAGCTTCGGCGACATGGCGCCCTATATCCTGAAGACCGCCGATTACGGCAAGAGCTGGACCCGGCTGGTCGGTCCGGCCACCCCGGGCGTGCGCGGCTATGCGCATGTCGTCAAGGAAGACCGGCTGAGCCCCGACATCCTGTTCGTCGGCACTGAATTCGGCCTGTTCATCTCGCGCGACAAGGGAGCGAACTGGGAGGAATTCCGGCCCGGCAACTTCCCCGCAGTGGCGGTGCGCGACATCGCCGTGGCGTCGCAGGGCGATGACCTGGTGCTGGCCACGCACGGCCGCGGCATCTGGATCATCGACGACATCAGCCCGGTCCGGGCTCTGAGCCCCGAAGTCGTGGCCAGCGATGTGACGCTGATCCGCTCGGAACCCGTGCAGCAGCGGATCCGCGGCAGTGGCGGCTGGCCCGAAGGGGATGCGACCTATGTCGGCCAGAACCCGGTCGATGGGGCGGTCATCACCTATTATCAGAAGGCCCGGCACGTGCTGGGGCGGATGAAGCTGGAAATCATCGATCCCAATGGAAAGGTGATCGACGAGCTGCCGACATCGAAGCGCAAGGGGCTGAACCGCGTGGTCTGGTCGATGCGGACCAAGCCGCCGCAAGTGCCGCCCGCAGCATCGCTGGCCTTCGCCTCGACCCAGGGGCAGCGCGTGATGCCGGGCACCTATACGGTGCGGCTGACCAAGGCCGGCAAGGTCACTGAAATGCCGCTGGTGGTCGGACTGGACAAGCGTGCCAAGTTCACGACGGCCGATCGCCAGGCGCAATATGATGCGGCTGAACGCGTGAAGGGCCTGTTCGTGCGGATGAGCGCGCTGACCGCAGGCCTGAACGCCGTGAAATCGCAGGCCCAGGCGGTGGCCGACAATGAATCGACCTCGGCTGCCAACAAGGCCAGGGCGCTGGCGCTGGTCGGCAAGGCCGATGCGCTGCGCAAGCAGGTCGTCGCCACCACCGAAGGCGGCGCGATCACCGGCGAGGAACGCCTGCGCGAGAATATGGACATGGCTTATGGCGCGATCACCGCGACCGAGGCGCGGCCGACCAGCTATGCGCTGGCGCGGGTCGATGCGCTGGAAAAGGAGCTGGCCGAGGTCGAATCCGGCTTTGCCGCGCTCAAGGCAGGCGATGCTGCGGCGCTGAACCTGGCACTGCAGGCAGACGGCGTGCCCGCGATCGACCTGGCCGCTGTCCTGCCGCGCGCCGATGATGCACGCGGTGGTCCGGCGGCGGCGGTGGGCAGCTTCATGCTCGGCACCCGCTATACGGGCTCGATGAGCGCCTTGCGCACCAGCCGCAAGCGCAACTGAGCCCAGCCTGTTCCGACCGTCGCGCTTCTGGCGCAGCGGTCGGCAGGCTTAGGATAATCCTGCTTGCCGCGTGGAAACGGACCGGCGCGGCTGAGCGCCGGGCGGTGCCATTGCGCGCACCACACGGCGCCAATTGACCCGCTGCGTGCGTGGCTGTGGCAACCAAAACCGCAGTTGCGATTAATCCATGTTATATTTTCTCTTCGTGCTCGGAACCCGACCTCATCGGCAACGTATTCAACAGACGTTGAATTAGCTCGGCCGTGTCGTGCCGAACGCATGGATGGCACATGGCAGATCGCAAGAATCCCGGACGCCCACGAGACAATGGGCGAGAAGTCGGCGCCGCCCTGCTCGAGGCGGCAAGGACGCACTTTGCCGCCAAGGGCTATGAGGCCACGCCGCTGCGCCTGATCGCGGCCGATGCCGGGGCGGATGTCGCGCTGATATCCTATCATTTCGGCGGAAAGCTGGGGCTGTGGAAGGCGCTTGTTGCAAGCGCGGCGGCCCAATTGTTCGATGCGCTGAGCGCGGCCGAAAGCGGGGAGGGCGGCTCCTCACCTGCCGCGCGGCTGCGCAGGATCATGGCCGCGTATATCGCGCATCTGTTGGCCCATCCGGAAGTCCCGCGTCTCATTCTGCGCGATATCATGGTCGACTCGGATCGATCGGACTGGCTGCTGCGCGAACTGTCCGCTCCGCTCCATCAGCGCTTCTACGATCTGGCGCGCGCTGCTGCGCAGTCGCTGGCAAGGCCGACGCTCCATCTCGAGTTCAGGGTCGCCAACTTCATCTATGCGGCAGCCAGCAGCGTCGCCCGGCGCGAGCGGCTGACGAGACTGGTCGAGGGCATGGAGGACGACCAAAGGTTCGGCGACGCGCTCGAGCTGGTGCTGATCGACGAGGTGCTCGACTGTGGCTGAGCCCCCGCGTCCCCTGATCGACAAGGCCGACGGCTATGCGTTCAAGCCGCACGAGATGCCGATCCTGCCCGGATCGCCTGCCAATCCCGATCATCCGCCCCGAAGAAAGGCCGCCTATCTGGCCATCGGCGTGTTCATCGGCCTGGTCGGCGGCGCGCAGAACGGCTTTCTGCTGGCGAACACGCCCGCGCTGCAGGCCGAGTTCGCGCTGACCCCGGTCGAGGCGGGCTGGATGACGGTGGCGTTCTACGCGACCTATGCCACGATGAGCATGCTGCTGTTCCGCGTCCGGCAGGAATTCGGCATCCAGCTCTTCGTCCGATGGGCGATGGCGGGGCTGGTGCTTGCCAATTTCGTGCAGCTGATCGGCCCGGGCTATCATGCCGAACTGGCCGCGCGCGCGGTGGCCGGAATCGCCGCGAGCGGGCTGTCGGCGCTCACCATCTATTATCTGATGCAGGGGCTTCCGGCGGCGATGCGCACCGTCGGCCTCGTGCTCTCGCTCGGCCTGACCCAGATCGCCTTTCCGCTCACCCGGGCGCTCTCGCCCGCGCTGCTCGTCGATGGCGACATGGCGCATGTCTTCCAGTTCCAGTTCGCGCTGTCGCTGCTCGGGCTCGCCTTTGTCTATCTGCTGCGCCTGCCACCGGGGGTCCGCAAGCTGACCTTCGAGAAGCTCGACATTCCCAGCATGGCGCTGTTCGTGCTGGGCGTCGCCTCGCTATGCGCATTCCTGATCCTTGGTCGCATCGTGTGGTGGGATGCGCCCTGGCTCGGCTATGCGGTGGCACTGGCGGTCATCGGCCTGGGCGGTTGTCTGCTGATCGAAGCCAATCGCAAGAGCCCGATGCTCGATCTGAGCTGGCTGTCGAGCCGCGCGATCCTGAGCATCGCGGCGATCGGCGCGACCGTGCGCATCCTGGTGGCCGAGCAGGGTTTCGGCGCGAGCGGCATGTTCACCGCGCTCGGCTATGGCAACGAGCAGCTGACCGGCTATTTCTGGGTGCTCACCGGTGCGACGGTCGCGGGCATGCTGCTGTCGGTGATCCGGCTCGACCCCAAGGACCTCACCCGTCCGGTGCTGTTTGCCGTGCTGGTCATCGGCGTCGCCGCCTTTGCCGATACCCGCACCGGCGTCATGAGCCGCCCGCAGGACCTGTATCTGTCGCAAGCGGCAATCGCCTTTGCCGCGGTGTTCGCCATGGGGCCGGTGCTGATGCAGGGCATGCTGCGCGCGCTGGCGGCGGGTCAGAACATGATCATCAGCTTCATCGCCATCTTCTCGCTGTCGCAATCGGTCGGCGGCCTGGCGGGGATCGCGCTGCTGTCGGCCTTCCACACATTTCGGCTGAAGACGCATCTGATCGATGCCGGAACGACGCTGGCGATGAGCAACGCCCAGCTCTCGCAGGCCTTTTCGAACGCTGCGCAGCGCACGGTCCCGCTTCAGCAGGATCCGGCGCTGGTGCAGCAGGCGACCTCGGCCAGCATCTCCGCGCAGATCGGGCGCGAGGCCGCGGTGCTCGCATTCAACGACGTCTTCTTCCTCATCGGCACGCTCTCGGCGATCACCTTCGTCGCGCTGTTCGTGCCTTGGGTGATCAACAAGATTCGCGGGCGCAACCCGCTCGCCAAGGAACTCGCCTTTATCGAGGCCATGCGCGCAAGGAACGAGCCATGACATCCACCAACCCGCAAGCCGCCACCACCGAAGCATCGAGCAGCACGGCCGCACCTGCACCGCCTGAAAAGGGCTGGTCGCCGCAACTGTCGCGCCAGCGCGTGCTGGTTGCCAGCGTGCTGATCGTGATCGGCGTGCTCGTCGCGCTATTCTCCTGGGGATTGCCGCCCTTTGCCGGGGGCGACCAGACCACCAACAACGCCTATGTGCGCGGGCGCACGACCATCGTCAGCCCGCAGGTCGCAGGTTATCTGGTCGAGGTCCGCGTCGCCGATTTCCAGAAGGTGGAAAAGGGCCAATTGCTCGCCCGCATCGATGCCACACCCTTCCGCGAAAAGGTGCAGCAGGGCGCGGCCAATATCGCCGCGCAAAAGGCCAATCTGGCCAATAGCGAGCAGAGCCTGCGCTCGGCCCAGGCCCAGCTGCAGCTTCAGGACGCCGCCGTGGCGAGCGCGCAGGCCGGCTATCAGAAGGCGCAGGCCGACATGAACCGGATCAACGAGCTGGTCGACGAAGGGTCGGTCTCCCTGCGCGAGCGCGATCAGGCGCTGGCAGCACTGCGGCAGTCGCAGGCTGGCGTGCGCCAGGCCCAGGCGCAGCGCGCGATCGCGGCCGAGAATGTGCGTTCGGTCCGCGTGGGCCGGGGTGCGCTCGAGGCGCAGGTACTGGGCGCCGAAGCCTCGCGCGATCTGGCCGCGTTCGAGCTCTCGCGCACCGAAATCCGCGCGCCGCGGTCGGGTCGGCTGAGCGAGATCACCGCGCGCGAAGGCCAGCTGGTCAGTGCGGGCACGCAGCTGATGTACATCGTGCCCGACGAACTGTGGGTCGTCGCCAATTTCAAGGAGGCGCAGACCGAAAAGATGGCGGTCGGCCAGCGCGCGACGCTCGAGGTCGATGCGCTGGGCGGGGCAAAGCTTACCGGACGGGTCCAGAGCATCGCGCCCGCAGCCAGCAGCGAGTTCAGCATCGTCAAGCCCGACACCGGCGCAGGCAATTTCGTCAAGGTGCCGCAGCGAATAGCCGTGCGCATCGTGCTTGATCGCGGTCAGAAGATCGCCCGACGGCTTGGTCCCGGCATGTCCGTGGTCGCCACCGTGCACACCGGGGAGTAAGGCCGATGCGCAGCCCTCTCATCGCCGCGCTTACTGGTGCGCTGCTGCTCTCCGCCTGCGCCCCCGCGCTGCAAGACGCGCCGCAGGGTGCGTCGGTCGTCGCGCCGGTCGCCTGGCGCACCGATCTTGGCGTCTCCGCTCCGGTCGAGGCGCAATGGTGGCAGGCCTTTGGCGATCCGCAGCTGTCCGCGCTGGTCGAAAAGGCCCGCGCCAACAATCCTGATGTCCAGATCGCCGCAGCGCGGGTCGAGGAAGCCCGCGCCACCGAGCGCGGCTCGCGCGGGCTGCTGCTCCCCTCGCTGGGCCTGGGCGTGGATGGTGCGGCGCGGCGCGAAGTCTCGCCCTTCGGGCAGGGATTGAACTCGGTCGCCGCGCAACCGGCGTTCCGGGCGAGCTACGAGCTCGATCTTTTCGGGAAGAATGCCGCGAGGGTCGATGCGGCGCGTGCCAATGTCGCTGCGAGCGAGGCCAGCGAGGAGGCGGCACGGCTTTCGGTCGCCGCAGCCACCGCAACGGGATACATCACGCTGCTCGCGCTCGATGCGCGCCTGGTGGTGCTCGACGAGACGGTGGCAGCGCGGCAGCAGGCGCTCAAGTTCGCACGCGACCGCGCCGAGGTCGGCTATACCTCGCAGCTCGAACTGCGCCAGGCCGAGGCTGAATATCAGGCTGCGGTCCAGCTGGTGCCGCAGCTCAAGGCGCAGATCGCACGGCAGGAAAATGCGCTCGCGGTGCTGACGGGCGAGCTGCCCGGGGCGATCGCGCGCGGCGGGACGCTCGATGCCCTGCGCCAGCCGGCGGCGCCCGCGACCCTGCCTGCCGAGCTTCTTCGCCGCCGCCCCGATATTGCGGCCGCCGAATATCGCATCGCCGCAGCGGACGCGCAGATGCGGGCCGCGCGTGCGCAGTTCATGCCCTCGATCAATCTGGGCGCGAGCGCAGGCCTCGCGATTTCGGACCTGCTCGCCGACCCGATCAGCCTGTGGTCGCTCGGCGGCAGCATCCTCGCGCCGATCTTCCAGGGCGGCCGGCTCGCCGCGCAGCTCGACGGCGCGACCGCGCAGCGCGATCAGGCCGCCTGGGCCTATCGCTCGGCGGCGCTCAACGCGTTTCGCGAGGTCGAGGATCGGATGGCGGTGCTCGCCAATTTGACCGAACAGGAAACGTCCCTGCGCGCCCAGCGGGTCGCCGTGGCAGATGCGCTGCGCCACGCTTCCAACCGATACCGGGCCGGCTATACCGCCTATATCGAGCAGGTGGATGCGCAGCGCGCGCTGCTGGGAGTCGATCTGTCGCTGATCCAGACCAAGGCTGACGAACTGACGACACTGGTCGGCCTGTATCAGGCAGTAGGGGGCGCACCGGGCTGACCATTTCGCATCCATCTTCCCCTGTCCCAGAGCTTGAAGCCGATGACAGGAGCATGGGCATGGCGTAGGGCAGGGGCGAGCCTCTTGCGAAGGCAAGGGCGATCGGTCAACGCTGGACGTCAGACAGCGACAAATGGGATGGAGCAGAACGATGCAGGCACGCCAGGCGATAATCCGGTCCAATGGTGGCCCCGAGGTGATCGAGTGGCAGACGGTCGAGCTTTCCGCTCCAGGACCCGGCGAGGTGACGCTGCGCCAGACCGCGGTCGGGCTCAATTATATCGATACCTATCACCGGCGCGGGATCTACCCCGTCGATCTTCCTGGCGGCCTGGGCCTTGAAGCTGCCGGCATCGTCGAGGCGGTCGGCGAGGGGGTCGAGGGGCTGAGCGTCGGTGATCGCGTGGCGACCTTCGGTCCGGCGCGCGGGGCCTATGCCGATATCCGCAACCTCCCCGCCGCCAGCCTGTTCAGGTTGCCCGAGGATATCTCGGACGATGTCGCCGCCGCCGCGCTTCTCAAGGGGTGCACCACCGAATTCCTGGTCGAACGCTGCGCGCGGGTCGAGCCGGGCCAGGCGGTGCTGGTCCATGCCGCGGCGGGCGGGGTCGGGCTGCTGCTGGTGCAATGGCTGAAGGCCGTCGGCGCGACCGTGATCGGTACCGTCAGCAGCGATGAAAAGGCAGCACTCGCGCGCGGGGCAGGCGCCGACCATATCGTCATCTATACTCGCGAGGATACGGCGCGCCGCGTGCGCGAGCTGACCGGCGGTGCGGGCGTGCGCGTGGTCTTTGACGGCGTGGGGCTAGATACCTGGGAAGCCTCGCTGGACAGCACGGGACGGCGCGGACTGATCGTTTCCTACGGCAATGCAAGTGCGCCGGTGACCGGCGTCAATCTCGGCATTCTGGCTGCCAAGGGATCGCTCTACAGCACCCGGCCGACGCTGTTCGATTATTATGCCGATCCGGCCGAGCGCGAGGCGGGTGCGGCGCGGCTGTGGCAGATGATCCGTGTAGGCAAGGTCAAGGTGACCATCGGTCAGACCTATCCGCTCGATCAGGCCGAACAGGCGCATCGCGACCTGGAAAACCGCGCGACCACTGGCTCGACGCTGCTGCTCCCGTAAATTGCCGGTCGGGCACCGTTGGATGGGCCACTGCCGGAAGCGGCAGGCTCAATCCACCGGCGGAACGCCTTCGGGATACCACGAAACCTCGACGCGCAGACCGTCAGGATCGGGCATGAACAGCGCGACGATGCCGTCGCCGAACCGCTGCAACCGTGCCTCGTGGCCCAGATTGGTCATGTGCGCGGCCAGGGCTTCGACGAAACCGGGATCGGGCGCGGTGAAGCCCAGATGGTTGAGTCCCGCTCCATAGCGTTCATAGGGGCGCGTTTCCGCCTTGGCCGTGCGAAACTGCAGGTACAAGCCATTGGCATTGTGCCAGATGCCGGGCTTGGCGCGCTCGAAACCGAGCCACGGCAGCACCGCGCCATACCAGGCCGCGCTTGCTTCGGCATCGCGGCTCAAGATGGTCAGGTGGTCAAGCGGCAGCGGGGACATCGACATCATGCTTCCTTAGCGGGCAACCAGAGCGGGCCGACCAGGATCAGCAGTACGGCCACGTTGAAGAGCGCGTTGATCGGCTGGCCCGACGCAATCGAGCCTGTGCTGTCGAGCAGGAACCAGCCGAGCAGTCCCGCCAGCACCGCCTGGCGGACCGGCTCCGGAGCGTGCCGGTGGACGCGCGTGGCGAGGAACCAGATCATCACGCCCCAGCCGAGGAGAAATCCGCCGGTGAGCGCGGAGAGAAAGCGCGTGGTCGGCGCGGCAAAATCCTGCGCGCCGTCGATTGGCCAGGCGAGAATGTCGAGCGACCAGCGCGCTGGCGCCGCGATGCTCTCCATCGTACCGGTCGCGAAGATCGGGCCGAATATGGCCACGGCGAGGGCGGTGAATTTCAACCAGCGGCGGTGCTGGGTCTCGGTCATGAACAAATGCTCTCGAATGCCTGTCAACGGATCTTGTAATAGTTGCTACATCGAATTCGATGCGGAGGGAAGGCGGGTTACACCGCCGTGCATCATGGTAGCAGAATATCGGTCAGCGCCTGTTCGACGGCGTCGGCTTCGGCCTCGCCGCTGGTCATGTCGAAAATCGCGATGCCATCGATCAGGGCGAGCAGGAATGCGGCGCGCTGGCGTCTGGCCGGACCCGGGGGACCTTCCAACCTGGCCTCTATCCAGGCCATCAGCTGATGCAGGATCGCCGTGGCGATGGCGGGGAACGGCTGCTCCTGCCGTGCTGCTGCCGCTACCATGTCCAGCCACAATCGCATGGTCGGGCGCATGGCGGGCGTGCGCACCAGCGCACTCGCCTGTTGCAGCAGCACATGCGGCGGTAGCCGCTCGGGCGGCAGCGCCTGGTCTAGCGCGCTCGAAAACTGCTCGGCGACTCGCCCAAGCACCAGGGTCATGATTTCTGCCTTGTCGGCGAAATAATAGAGCAGCATCCGGTCGCTGGTGCCGCACGCAGCCGCCAGCTGCCTGAGGCTGGTTTGCGCCAGGCCGGCTGTCAGCAGATGATCCGCCAGCATCTGGATCACTTTCTCGCGCTGGTCCTGACGATTGGCCATGGCGATCCTTGTAATGACTGCTACAATCCCGTAAACTTATGGGATTGCGGCCGATGACGTGCCGCTGACCGCTATCGTGACGATTTGGAGGGCGATATGCAAATGCGCCGTGCTGCCGAAGACGTGATCGGTGTCATCCGGCCCAAGGCTCCCGGCCTCTCGCTGCAAAGGGCGCGTTGAACATGCGGGCGTCAGGCACGACCAACGGAATCGCCTGGATTGCTGCGGGGCGGATGCGAGCCGACAGGCCCAGCCTGTTGTTCATCCACGGGGCGGGCGGCAACAGCGCAGGCTGGTGGCAGCAGTTCGATCATTTTGCGCCGCACCGTCATGTGGTTGCGATCGATTTGCCGGGCTTCGGCCGATCCGATCTGCCATCGCCCGACAGCGATCCGGTCGCGGCGATGGTACAAGGCGCCGCCGGCGTGTGCGAAGCGCTCGGGCTTACGCGCATAGATCTGGTGTGCCAGTCGCTCGGCGGCTGGGCCGGCCTGCGCCTGGCCCTGTCGCGGCCCGATCTGGTGAACGCGCTGGTGTTGTGCTGCACCCTGGCGGGGATTGCCCATCCGCCCGGGCTTGCGGCCTTTCGCGAGGCGACAGCGCACATGGACGAACGGGGCCCAGCGGCGCTGGGATTGCAGCCGCAGTTCGAAATCGACCAACCGGCCAAGGCCTTGCTCTATCGTCATATCGCGGCGGCCAATGCGCCGCTGGATCCGGCCTGGGGGCAGCGCCTGTTCGCGCCCGAGGTGCTGATCGCGCCTGGCCGGCTTGCCGAATTCGCTGCGCCGGCAACGCTGATCATGGGTGCCTGCGATCCGATCTGGCCACCCGACAGCCTCACCGGCATGCTGGCAACGGCGGGGGCGCGTGAAGTCGTCATGCCCGGGGCGGGACATTCGCCCTATTTCGAGCAGCCGGGTGCCTTCAATGCCGTGCTGGCGGACGCGCTGGGTGTTCCGGCATGAAGGCCGGTGTTCGCCTGGTCCCGGGCGGGCCGGGCGATGCCTCAGGCCGCAGGCTAGGCTGGAGAATCGGGGGCAAGCAAGGGGTCCGCTGCAAAGGCGCGGCTCAGGAAATCGATCAGGCTGCGCGTGCGCGCCGGGACATAGCGGCCCGGGGGCAACACGATATGGATCGGCATGCGCACGGGTTCATGCTCGATCAGGATATGTTCGAGTTGCCCCGCCGCAATCGCATCCTCGAACAGCCAGCGCGCATTCACCGCGACACCCAGTCCGGCGACAGCGGCAGCGCGCACGAGATGCGGGCTGTCGGCGCGGAAGCTGCCATGGATCTCGACCGACGACCCATCCTCGAACGCCCAGCGCGATCCGGTGCCCAGCAGCGAGTAGACGATGCACTGGTGCTGCGCGAGATCGGCCGGGCATTGCGGGCGGCCGGCCCGCGCGAGATAGCCGGGCGCGGCGACCGCGATGCGCCGCGCCACGCCGATCCTGCGGGCGATGAGACGACTATCGGCGAGCTGGCCGACGCGCACCGCCAGGTCGAGATTGTCCGCAACCAGATTGAGCGCATGGTCCGAGGCGGTGAAATCGATCTCGATCCTGGGATTTTCCGCCATGAACCGCGTCAGCATCGCGATAAGGCGGCTCTCGGCCAGCGTCAGCGGCGCGGTCACGCGGACGATGCCCTCTGCTTCCCCCTCGAGCCCGACCGATGCTTCGGCCGCTTCGATCGTATCCAGCGCGCTCATCGCCTTTTCGTAAAAGCGCGCGCCATCGGTGGTCAGCGTCAGCGATCGCGTGGTCCGGTTGAACAGCCGTGTCTTGAGATGCGCCTCGAGCGCGGCGACGTGTTTCGACAGGGTCGACTGGCTGCTGCCTATCCGCGCCGCAGCGGTGGAAAAGCTGCCTGCATCGGTCACGGCGGCGAAGCTTTTCATCCAGATTGCGATATCGGCCATCGGGTCTCGCCATGCAGAAAGCGCGGATAAGGGCTTGAGGGCAAATTAATTCGATTACGGACTAAATGATAGTCAGATCGTCACAATTGACGCCTGTTTATCGTTAGATCACTGTGCCACTTGCTGCGAAAGTCAGGGGTTGTCCGGCGGAAAACGGGGATTTTCTGGCTGTACCGCCCGGAGCGCCTTTGATGGAAATGCATCAGGTCCGATATTTTCTGGCGGCGGCGCGGACGCTCAATTTCACGCGCGCGGCGGAGGAGTGCAATGTCACTCAGCCTTCGCTCACGCGTGCCATCCAGAAGCTGGAAGAGGAATTCGGCGGGCAGCTGTTCCGGCGCGAACGGTCGCTGACGCATCTGACCGAACTGGGGCGGCAGATGGTGCCGCATCTGCAGCGCACCTATGACGCGGCGCAGGCGGCCAAGCTGCTCGCGCGGGGCATCGGCAGGCAGGTACATGCCCCGGTGACGCTCGGGGTGTCCGGGGCGGTTTCCGAACAGCTGGGCAAGGCGCTGGCACAGGTGATGGAGGGGCTGCCCGGCTTTCAGCTGTCGCTGCTCAAGGCGGATGCCGCCAGCCTGTTGCAGAGCCTGTTGAAGGGCGAGGTCGATGCTGCCGTGTTGCCCGAGCCCGGCGATCCGCCCGAGCGCCTGGACACCATCGTGCTGTCCCGCCAGGAGCTCACCGCTGTTGCCCCGATCGATTGCCCGGTGGCGCAGCAGCCCGCCGTCGAGCTGCCCGAACTGGCGGCGCTCGCCTGGATCGACGGCGACGCGCATGTCGCGGCTGAGTTTACCGCCTTGTGCGCGGAGGCCGGATTGCGTCCGGAATTCCGCCATAGCGCCAATCTCGAGGGCGATGTGGTGGATCTGGTCGCCAACGGGCTGGGCTGCGCCTGGGTGCCGGCAGGCCTGGCCTTGCCGGATCGGGTCAGGCCGGTCGCAGTCCAGGGCGTTGTCATGACGCGCACGACCGTTTTTGCGACCGTATCTGGCCGCAAGCGATCGGTGGCGACCGATGCGCTGGTGCGGGCGATCCGCGCCCGGGCCTGGGGCTGAGCGCGCTTACCCGCCCGACCGGCTCAGGGCCTCGACGACCGCAATCACGGCATTGGGGTCGGCGCGCCGACGGAAATCGGGATCGATATTGGCGAAGCGAACGATGCCGCTGCGATCGATGACATAGGTCGCGGTGATCGGCAGCAGCTGGCCGGAATTGCCATAGATCGCGCCGAGATCGAGTCCGGCATCGGCATAGCGCCGGTTCAGATCCGCCCCGATCGGAAATGCCAGCCCCAGCAGCAGGGCGAGGCCGTGATCGACATCGCACAACATTGTCGCTCCGGGCGCGATCTCCCGCCGGAACTCCTCTGCCCGGCCGCCGGTCTCGGCGCTGATCGCTACGAACCTGCCCCCTGCGGCCTCGAGTCGGGGCATCGCGTCGTGCCAGGTGCTGAGCTCGCGCGCGCAGAACGGGCACCAGCGCCCTCTCAGGAAGCTGAGCACCAGGGGCCCCCGATCGAGTAGCTGGGGCAGCGTGACATGATGCCCGTGGGAATCGGGCAGCGCGAAATCGGCGAAGCGATCGCCGATGCGGGGGGCCCGCGAACCGGCGCCCGACTGGCACAGCCGCGCGACAAGATCATTGGTCGGCTGTTCCCATGGGTCATGCGCGGCAGGGCAGGGATCGCGGTCGGGCTGAGGGGTGAGGGTCATCCGCGGGATCATGCACCCTGTCGCCGCGTTTGCAAATGGTGGCAGCGTGCATGGGTTTCATGCCCTGCGGTCATGGCAAGCGCGCTGGTCACGTCAGCGCGACGAGTACTGCCTCGGAAATCCAGCGTTGCAGCATCGCACCTGCCTGCGCCGCTGCCGCTTCGCTTCCTGCGGAGCTCTTGGCGAGCATGGCACAGATCGCGCCGAAGCTCTCGCCCCGCATCGCCAGCCCCAGCGCATCGAGCTCGACAAATTCGATCGTCTGAAAGCGCGGCACCAGGCCCTGCCGCCAGACGGTCAGCACCGCTTCGCTCGGCAGCCGATCGGCCGGTGGCGGGTCGGCCTCGCCATCGTCGAGCGCTTGCCAGATCAGCGCGACATTGGTGACGATCGGGCGGCTTGCCAGCGTGGGGTTGATCACAAGCCGCGCGCGGTCCCAATCGACCTCGGCCAGCCCGGCAAGGTCCAGTTCCGGGCTGTCGGGGCCGTTGAAGGCAGCGCGCAGCGTCCAGTCGAGCCAGGCGAGCTCGGCGACTTCGGGATGGTCGGGATAAAGCGCGGAGAGCGTCTCGTCGAAGCCCGCGCCATAATCGGCCAGCGTCCAGCTCGACGGCGGATGAAGCGCGATATGGCGGTCGGCCGCCTGTTCGAAGCGCGCATCGCCCAGCCATGCGTGCGTTCGCTCGAACACGTCGCGCAGCGCGGCGCCCAGCGTCGCGCGATGCGCGAAATGATAGACGCCGAGACCCCGTTGGGCGGCCGGAGCGACGCTCGCGAGCGGGGTCGCCCTGTCGCTGCGCAGGAACGAGCAGAACTCGCTTTGAAGATCGTGCAGGGTCATGCTGCCAGGCTTTCGCCGGGTTTGGCCAGCCGCCGCGCCAGGGCCAGTTCGTCCAGCAGCGTCTCCAGCGGCGGAATATCGTCGTCGCGCTCGATCATCACGGCCACCTTGCCGAGCATGGGCATCGCTTGAGCGTAAAGCGCCCAGACCGGATCAGGAACGGGATGGTCGTGCGTATCGATCAGCAGGCCGTCCTGCCCGGCGCTGTGCCCGGCGAGATGGACCTGGCGTACGCGTTCGAGCGGGATGCCGGCCAGATAGGCGAGCGGATCGAAGCCGTGATTGGTGGCGCTGACATAGATGTTGTTGATGTCGAGCAGCAGATAGCAGCCGGTTCGGCGTGTAAGCTCGGCCAGGAACTCCCATTCTGCCATCGCGTCATCGGCAAAATGGATATAGCTCGACGGGTTCTCGATGAGCAGCGGCCGATCGAGCAGGTCCTGTGCCAGCGCGATATTGCGCGCGGCGGTTTCGAGCGCTTCGCGGGTATAGGGCAGGGGAAGCAGGTCGTGCGAATTGAAGCCATCGACGCCGGTCCAGCACAGGTGATCCGACACCCAGAGCGGCTCGATGCGGTCGGCCAATCGCTTCAGCCGGGCGAGATAATCGGCCCTGAGGCCGTCGGCAGACCCGATCGACATCGAGACGCCATGCATCGCGACGGGATAGTTCTGGCGCACCCGTTCGAGCAGGTGCAGCGGGCGGCCGCCTTCGCCCATGAAATTTTCCGAGATGATCTCGACGAAATCGGCCGGCGCGGTGCCGCTCAGATAGGCGTCGTAATGCTCGGTGCGCATGCCCAGGCCAAAGCCTGCAAATCGGGGAAGCGAGGGCTGGGGCATGGACGGGGCTTTCCGTTAGGCAACTTGGCCTGCAGCGCACGGCTGGGCAGACAATGCCCGGCCTCGCCTTTGCGGAGCCGGGCCTGTCTCAGTCGAGCGGCGCGATTACTTGGGTTCGGTCAGGCTGCCACCCTTGGCGGCGCATTCCTTGGCCGTGGTCGAGATGAACCCGCTGCCCTTGCACGAGTTCTGGCCCTTGCACGAGGTCTTGGCGGTGGCGCAGTCCGATGTGCCCTTGCAAGTGTTGATGCCATAGCAGTGCACCAGGTCCTTGGGCTTGGCCTTTTCGGCGGCATGGGCGCTGATGCTGAGGCCTGTCACGGCCAGCATCGCGGCGGTGGCAGCAAGGCTGATGGTCTTTTGAGCGCTATTCATGATCGTGTCTCCGGGAATGGGTCGTTGCGGTGCCTGTCTGGCACTCTTCCGTTCGCGGAGACGCGCTGATCGGTTACAGTCCCAGCCCGGTCACCATCGCAAAAGTCGCGGAGCGCTCACCGCGCCGAGCAATATCGCCAGCGCGATGCCGAGGCCATACCAGCACAGCACGAAAGCGGCCGATTGTTCGGTGCACGCCAGCGCATAGACCGCGGCGGCGATCGACCCCGAAAGCAGCCCGGCGATCGCGCCGGCCCGCCGCAGATGCACCGGTGCCTGCTGGCGCAGCGACCGGAATATGCCGCCGAGCAGCGGCAGCGAGAGGCCGACTATCCGCCAGGGGCAGGCTTGCCAGCTCTCGCCGAACATCAGTTGTTCTGCGCCCGATTCATGCGCTACGAGCATCTGGCCCAGCGCGACGAACCCCAGCACGGCGGTGATGACCGCCAGCCCGGGCCACAGCGCGACAGGCACGGCAGCCGGTCGCGCGAGTGCCGCCAGGCTGCGCAATGCGATGGCCGCGAGCGCCATCATCGCGCCAGCCTTCAGCAGGAATGCGCAGAGCGTCGAGCCATGATCGATGCCGGGCTGCACGCCCCAGATCGCGAGCACGGCAAGCAGCGCCGCGCTGCCGCCGATCAGCGCGCCCCTGACGATTGTCTCGCTCGGGCTTGCGGGGGTCACCGGAGTCAGGTCGTCGCAAAGCGCCTGGATGAGTGCGGCCTGGTTCATGAGATTATGCTGGGTCCAAAAGGCATCGCTGAAATGCGGATGCGCGCCACGGCAGTTGCCATGCGGTCTGTTTCGCAATTGGGGCCGAAGCGGTTACAATTTTGATGAGCCGATTTGCTGTATTGGTCCGCTAATCGCGTAACCTTGTTCGTGACATCAACGAAAACAGCGGCATGGCCCGTTGGCAAGTTACGGACCATCATGCGGCAGCTTCGGCCACACCGTTCCCCCCGAAACCCCGATGGCCAGGCTGCCGCATGCGTGTTCTTGCCCAGGGGATAGTCGGATGAAGCGATCTGGTTACTGGCAATTCGCGCTCCTGGGCGTAGCCTGGCTGCTGGCCGTGCCGCCCGCCAAGGCTGCGTGCAACAGCCCGGTCGCCATGCAGATCCTCGGGTCTGGCGGCCCGATTGCCGAAGGCTCGCGCGCCGGATCGTCCGCGCTGCTCTGGCTCGATGGCAAGGCGGTGCTGCTGATCGATGCGGGCAGCGGCGCCTTTGTGCGCTATGGAGAGGCAGGGGCGCGCTTCGAGGACCATCTAGCCATTGCGATCACGCATTTTCATGCCGATCATGCCGCCGATCTCGACGCGATCCTCAACAGCGGGGGCTTTTCCGACCGGACGGCCGATCTGCCGGTCATCGGTCCGGTGGGCAGCGACTATTTTCCGGGCATGCGCGATCACTTGCGCGCGCTGTTCGATCCGCAGGCGGGGGCCTATCGCTATCTGTCGGGCTATCTCGACGGGAGCGAGGGCAAGGTGAGGCTGCTGCCGGTCGAGGCGTCACCCGATGGCGCGACGCTTGTGTTCGAGGATGTAGCGCGGCAGGTGAAGGTCACCGCCGTTCCGGTCGAGCACGGCGTGGTCCCGGCGCTCGCCTATCTGGTCGAGATACGCGGGCGGACCATCGTCTTTGCGGGCGATCAGAATGCGATGAGCCAAGGCTTTGTCGACGCGCTCGCGGGGCGCAGACCCGACATTCTGGTTGCACACAATGTCATTCCCGAAGGCGAGGGACAGCCGCGCGGGCTGCACCGTCCGCCTGGATCAATTGGCGAGATGGCCGCGGCGATCGATCCGAAACTGCTGGTCCTGTCGCACAACATGCAGCGCGCGCTGGTGCGCCAGCAGGAGGGCGAGGCGGCGATCCGTCAGCATTATAAGGGGCCGATGGTGGTCGCGGACGACCTCGCCTGTTTCGCGCTGTGAGCGGATGATCGTCACGACCCGTCACTCTGCAGGCGCGGCGGCATAACCCGCCAGCCTGGCAAGACCGCGATGGATGTTGACCTTGACCAGCGATTCCGACTGGCCGGTCATCGCGGCGGCTTCCTCGATGCTGTAGCCCTTGAGCTTGACCAGGCGGATGACTGCGGTCTGGGCCGGACGCAGGCGGGAGAGTAATTCCTCCAGCACGATCGCGCTGGTGACGCTGAACTCGTGATCGTCGACCTGCGGCTCGACCAGCTCGTCCTCGATCGACACCGTGGGCCTGCGTCCCATGGCGCGCAGCCGGTCGATCCACTTGTAGCGCGCGATCGTCGCCAGCCAGGGACGGAAGGGGCGACCGGGCTCGTAGGTGTGGCGCTTCTGGTGCACCGCGATCAGGCATTCCTGGGCCAGGTCCTCGGCGATGCTCATCGGCAGGCGCCGCATGAAATAGCGCTCGAGCCAGGGCTGGATCTCGCCAAGCAGCCGGTTGTACGCGCCCTTGTGGCCCGCCAGCGCCGCCGCCATCAATCGACCCCATTCGTCCGGAGCGCAAGCGAGGGAGCGTTCGGCAACGGTGAGGCTTTCAGGGGCCATGATCGGTCTCCGGCCCGACGCGGAGGATGCCGCGTTCGGATGACCGTTTATCGCCGGAGGCCTTGTCGCCGTGAACGTATCAGGCGGGTATGGATTCGATACGCGTTGTGCATGAAGCGGCGGAAAGCCGCCACAAACGGCGCATCACAGCTGAGTCAGCGCCACCACCATCGCTGCCGGATCGGCGCGGACGCGGAAGTCTGGATCGACGCATGCCTCTCGCACCAGACCGCGGGAATCGATCAGGAAGGTTGCGGGTATGGGGAGAATGCCGCTGGCCGTGCCATAGACATCGGTAAGGTCGAGCCCGGCGTCGTGGTAGCGCTGCAGCAGATCGGCCCCAGCATGATATGCCAGGCCAAGGTCGAGCGCGGCGCCATGGTCGATATCGCACAGCACGACCGCTTCGCCGCCGAGCATCGCGTGGATGCGGTCCGCGCCACCTGCAATTTCGCCGACCACGACGACCAGCCTGCCGCCCGCCGCCGCCAGTGCCGGCATCTGCTCGCGCCATTGTTCCAGCTCGCCCCGGCAATAGGGGCACCAGCCGCCGCGCACGAAGCTGACGATCATCGGGCGGTTGCCCTGCAGGGCCTGCAGGCTCTGATACTGCCCGTGATGGTCGGGAAGCTGCAGATCGGGAAAGCGTGCGCCTGCGCTCGGCGCGGAGCGGCCCGCCTCGAGTGCAGTCAGCCGGGCGACGAACCGGTCGTAGATTTCGCTCCAGCCGCTATCGCCGTTGGGGCGGCGCTGCAGATCAGCATAAAGTCGGGTGGTCTGTTCCATCGCCAGCCTATGGACCCTGATCGGGCGGAAGAGAAGAGAGAGGGGTGTATCAAGTCGATACGCGCTGCGCATGGCGAAGGATGCGCAGCTGGCACCGCATGGCCTGCCTCCTTGACGCCGCGCGAGCACATGGCAAGCTGTCCGCTTCCCTGGGGTGCAGGCGATGATCGCATATTTCGAACGGCAGCCGGATCGGGCGCTCAGCTGGGCGGTCAAGGCGTTCTGGCATCTGGAGGGGCATTTGCTGGGCGAGGCCGCCGCCATTCCCAAGCCCTATGTCGAACTGGTGATCAGCCTGGGCGACGGCCACGATTGGAGCGCTGGCGAGCGCGCGACGGGCTTTGCGGGCGGATGGATCACGCCGATCCAGACCGGCCCGCGCTTTTCTCGCTCGCTGGGGGTAACGCGGTTCGTTGCTGCGCGCCTGCACCCTGACGCCGCCATCCTGCTATTCGGGCCGCTGCCGCTGGGCGATGGCGCGCCGCCGGTTCTGGCCGAGGATGTGATTGGTCCGGACTTCCGAGCCCTGCGCGACCGGCTTGGCGAGCAGAGCCACCCTGCTGCGCGGATCGATCTGTTGCAGGCCTGGCTGGCCCGGCGCTTGCCGCCGCCGCCTGCCGGGCTGCGCGTCGCGCCTGCCGAACCCTGGCGCGCCGAGCAGCTCAGCCAGCTGCTCGGCTGGACCGACCGCGACATGCGCCGCCATTTCGCCCGGATGATCGGCTGCTCGCCCAAATACTGGCTGCGGTTGCACCGGCTCTCGGCGGTGCTTGGCGATCCCAGCTTCCAGCAGGGCCGCGAAACGCTCGCCGATACCGCTGCTGCCTTCGGCTTTGCCGATCAGGCGCATTTGGCGCGCGAGTTCCGCCTGCTCGCCGGCATGCCGCCCTCGGCCTATCAGAAGCGGCGCGAGGCCGAAGGGCTCGACACCGCGCCGACCATGGCGCCGCGCGCGCCGGTTTTTTCAAGCCAGGCCGGGCGGGCCGTGGCAGACCCCAGCCACCAGGAGGTGATGGCATGATCGTTTCTCGTTTTCCGTTCCGCTTCGTACTCGCGAGTGCGCTCGCCGCTGCCCTGCTTCCTGCCAATGCCGCAGCACAGGAGGCACCCAGGCGTATGCCCGCTCCCATCGTCTATTTCGATATCGCCGGTCCCGCCGATGCCGGACAGGCCGCTTTTTACGAAAAGGTGTTCGGCTGGACCGCCGGCCCGGGCGGCGTCGTCGCGGTGCCGGTGAGCGGCCCCGTGCTCCCCGGAACGCTGCGCACCGACCCCGCGCAGAAGGTGATCTATATCGGCGTGACCGATGTCGCCGCAACGCTGGCAGAGATCGAGGCGCATGGCGGCAAGACCGTCGCGCCGCGATTCGAGGTGCCCGGTGTGGTCGTGCTCGGCCTGTTCACCGACCCTGCCGGAAACGCGATGGGGCTGGTCGAGCTGACCGCAGACGGGAAGACCAGGATCCCCTGATTTTTGCGCTGCCCAGGCCCGATTTTCCGCGCGTTTCGTTTGCCGTTCCCCCGGCCTTGCTGCTATGCAACATCGCAGCAATAATCGGGGGAGCACGCGCGTGGCGATCGACTTCAAGGTGAACGGCAAACCGGTCAGCGTCGAGGCGGAGGCCGATACGCCTCTGCTCTGGGTGCTGCGCGAGGAGCTCGCGCTGACCGGCACCAAATTCGGCTGCGGCATCGCCGCCTGCGGCGCGTGCTCGGTGCATGTCGATGGTGAACTGACGCGCTCGTGCAGCGTGCCGCTCGCCGACATGGCGGGCAAGTCGGTCACCACCATCGAGGGGCTGAAAGGGGCCGATGGCACGCTGCATGCGGTGCAGCAGGCCTGGATCGAGGCGCAGGTGCCGCAATGCGGCTATTGCCAGTCGGGCCAGATCATGGCGGCGGTGGCGCTGATCGAGCGCACCGGCAGCCCGAGCGACGAACAGATCGACGAGGCAATGACCAATATCTGCCGCTGCGGCACCTATCCGCGCATCCGCAAGGCAATCCTCGCCGCGACCGGCAAGGCTGCCGCTGCCACGAGCGCGCCTGCGACTGCACCGGCGATGGGAGAGGCATGATGGCGGACAATCCCAATCCCGATATGGACGTGATGGAGCCGGCAGCACCGGTGAAGAAGAAGCGCGGCATCGTGCGCCGCGCGTTTCTGGTCGGCGGCGCGCTGCTGGTCGGCGGCGGCGTGTTTGGCGTATACTGGTCGGATCGTTCGGCCAATGCCCGCGCCAAGGCGCTGACCGAGACGGGCAACGACTACAATTTCCTCAGCTGGATGAAGATCGCCGAGGACGACACGGTCACCGTCTACTCGCCGCATATCGATTTCGGCCAGGGCACGCACACCGCGATGGGGCAGATGCTCGCCGACGAGCTCGATGCCGACTGGTCCATGGTGAAGGTCGAGCAGGCCCCGGCGGACCTGTCCTTTGCCAATGCCGCGCTGGGCCGCGGTTTCCTGCTCAGCGATTCGTCGATGCCGGGCGTGATCAACGCGCTGCCCAATGCGGTCATGGCGATGCTCGCGCGCTCGATGCCGCTGCAGATCACCGGCGGCTCGTCGGCGGTGCGCTTTACGGGACAGGTCGGCATGCGCGTGGTCGGTGCTTCGGTGCGCCTTGCGCTGATCGAGGAAGCCGCCGACCGGCTCGGCGTTCCGGCGAGCGAGTTGACCACGGCAGACAGCAAGGTCATCCACGCCAAGTCGGGCAAGTCGCTGCGCTATGGCGAACTGGCCGCCGGTGCAGCGGAGCGCTCGCTGACCGGCTCGCCCGAACTCAAGTCGGCCAAGGACTACAAGCTGATCGGCAAGCCCGTTCCGCGCATCGACATTCCCGCCAAGGTGGATGGCAGCGCCAAATACGGTATCGATCTGGTGCTCCCTGACATGCGCGTCGCCACCATTGCTGCAGCGCCGGTGCGCGGTGGCAAGCTGGTTTCGGTCGATGAAAAGCCCGCGCTGGCCGTGGCCGGCGTCGAGAAGGTGATCAAGCTCGAAGACGCCGTTGTCGTCGTCGCCAAGCGCTATTGGCAGGCGCTCAAGGGCCTGCAGGCACTGACCCCCAAATTCTCCGATGGCGGGCATGGCAATCTGACCAGCGAGACGATCCATGCCGCGCAGGTCAAGCTGCGCCAGACCGGTGAGCCCGAGGGCGAGGCGGGCGATGGCGATGTCGACGCAGCGTTCAAGGCGCCGGGGGCGAAGCTCGTCACCGCCGATTACCGCGTGCCCTTCCTGCACCATGCGATGATGGAGCCGTTCGCGCTGACCGGCCATTACAAGAACGGAAAGCTGACGCTCTGGGGCGGCCTGCAGGACCCGCTGACCACACGCGATCGCGCTGCCAAGGCCGCCGGGCTGGGCATCGACGATGTCGCGTTCAACCCGATGATCATGGGTGGCGGCTTCGGTCGGCGCTTCCCCAATGTCACCGAGATCATCGACCAGGTGGCGGTCATCGCCAAGCAGGTGCCCTATCCGGTCAAGCTGGTCTGGAGCCGCGAGGAGGAGGTGCGCCACGGCACCTATCGCCCGCAATCGTCGAGCCAGTTCAAGGCATCGCTGGGCGAGGACGGCAAGATCACGGCATGGCAGGCCGATTATGTCCAGAGCGACACCGCCGAGGGCGAGGTGACATTCATCTACGACATTCCCGCCGTATCGCGCCGCCATTTCAAATATCAGTCGAACCAGAATGATGGGCCCTGGCGCTCGGTCAATTCGACCCAGTTCGGCTTCTACAACGAAAGCTTCATCGACGAGCTGGCGAAGGCGGCGGGCGAGGACCCGTACCAGTTCCGCCGCAAGCACCTGGCCGAAGGATCGCGCCACCGCGCGGTGCTCGACATGGTCGCCAAGCGTTCGGGCTGGGGCACGCCGCTGCCCGAAGGCACTGGGCGCGGCATCGCGATCGTCGAGAGCTTCGGCACCATCGTCGCCGAGGTGGTCGAGGCGACGGTCAAGGAAGATGGCCGTCCCAAGGTGCTCAAGGCCTGGGCGGTGGTCGATTGCGGCACGACGGTGAACCCGCTCAACGCCGAGGCGCAGATTGCGGGCGGGCTGATCATGGGTCTTTCCTCTGCGATCGGAGAAGAGATCACGCTCGACAAGGGCGCGGTGGTGCAGAGCAACTTCAACGATTACGAGCTGATCAGGCTGGCCGATGCGCCGCCGCAGATCGATGTGCATTTCATCGAAAGCGGCGCGAAGATCGGCGGCATCGGCGAGCCCGGGCTGCCGCCCGCGACGCCCGCGCTCGCCAATGCGCTGTTCGCCGCGACCGGCAAGCGCATTCGCACCCTGCCACTGCGCGATCAGGCCAAAGCCTGATCGCCGCGCGCGCGATGGCGCTGTTCGGCTGGTGCGCGGTCATCCTGGCCGCAGGTGCAGGCCGTCGCTTTGGTGGGGCCAAGCTGCTTGCGCCGCTCGATGGCGTGCCGATGATCCGCCGCACTGCCCAGGCAGTGACAGCCGGGGGTTTCGATGAGGTGCGGATTGTGGTCGGCGAGCACGGTCGTGCCATCGGCGATGCGCTCGCTGGGCTGGACTGCCATCTGGTGGAGGCCGCCGACTGGCAGCAGGGCATGTCCGCTTCGATCCGAGCCGGCATCGCCGGCCTACCGGACGAGGGCGAGGGGGCGTTCCTTTTCCTCGGCGACATGCCGCTGGTGCCGGTGGCCTTGTGCGGCGAGCTGGTGCGGCTAGCGCAGCGCTCGGGCTATGCCGCGCGGCCCAGGGTCGATGGCAAGCCCGGCCATCCGGTCTGCTTCGTGCGTTCAGCGTTGCCCGATCTGATGCAGCTTTCTGGCGATCGCGGGGCAGGGGATGCGCTCAAGGACAGGCCGCTCGCCTATCTGGACACCGACGATAGCGGCGCGCTGCTCGATATCGACGATGCCGCCTCGCTGGCGCTGGCCGAGCGGGTGTGGAACTCGCGCGCGACATCGGCGACCACCGACAGCGCGATATCGCGTGGGGCCTTGCCGAAGCCCTGAAGACCGATCGGCGCGTGCAACCGCGCAATGTCTGCCTCGCGCACGCCATGGCCGCGCAACAGCGCGACCCGTCCGTCGAGCCTTACGCGCGCGCCGATCGCGCCGACATAGAAGGCAGGAGAGGCGAGCGCGGCGGCCAGCCCAGCCTCGTCATCCTCGCGATCGTGCGACAGCACCGCTACCGCTGTCCAGCGATCAAGCCCGATCGCGTCCAGCGCGTCAGCGGGCGAGGTGCGATGATAGGACAGGCCGGTAAGCGGCGCGGCTTCGGGGCCGTTGGGGGTGACCAGCGCCACCTCCATCCCCATCGCCTGGCCGAGCGTGGCGCAGGCGAGCACGGTCGCATCCTCGCCGATCAGCACGAGCCGCATGACGGGGTCGTAACGTTTCGTGTAGCGGCAAGCATCCCAGGCGAAGCGGGGCACATCGTCGGAAGGAAGCGCCTCGCGCGCTGTTCCGTCGCTGGACCACAGGACCGGGTGTCGCGACTGAAAGCCATCCAGCAGGGCAGACACTGCCGGGTCATCGCCGCGCAGCGGCTCGACCAGCACCGAGATGCCGGTGCCGCAGGCGAGGCGGATGTCGATCCACGGGCTGCCCTCGCCATAGCGAAGCAGCCTCGGCTTTCCTGTCGCCATCGCTTCGCGGGCGTGCCGCGCGACATCGGCCTCGATGCAGCCGCCGGAAAGATAGCCCCAGTGCTGTTCGCCGGTGATCAGCATCTGCGCGCCCAGTTCGCGCGGGGCGGGGCCGGAGGTCTCGACCAGCGTGGCGATTGCGAACGGTGTGCCAGACGCCTGCGCCGCCATCAGCAGCGGGCGGATGTCATCAGTCTGCGCGTCGAATTGCCATGTGCTCATGCGGGACGACTTAGGGTGCGCCGGCTCGATCGGCAATCGCAACCCGATCGGTAAGGTTCAGCCGCCTGAAAGACTGCGCAGGAAGCGCCTGCGGATCAGCCGGTCCTCGAGGATGCGTCCTATGACGTAGAGCAGCGCGAACAGCCCGGCGAACACATAGGCCGAGGTCGGCGAGAAGCGGTCCTTGCCGCCTTCGTCCTTCTTCTTGTCTTTCTCGTCCTTCTTGGGCTTTTCGGGCGCGGGCGCGCCGAGCATTTGGTCGATCCAGTGCAGCTCGCGGACCTTGTCCTTCTCTTCCTTCTTCTTCTTGTCCGCCTGTTCGGTATCGGGCTTGGCCAATATGCCGACCCCGACGATGATCTGCCCGAAGGCGACGAACAGCAACGGCGCGAGGAAGCAGAACAGCAGCGACTTGCTGGTCATCCAGTAGCGCAGCACGCCGCCACCGGGCTGGCTCTCGACGCGCAGTTCGCCCCGATCGTAGATCGACATCTTGTCCTGAGCGAGCGGGTCCTTCTTGGTGAAGGTGAGCCGGCCCTCGGCCTGATCGAAGCTGGTGCCGGGCTCGCGGAAAAAGGGTTCGAGCTTGGCAAAGGCCTTGTCAGTATCCTGTCCGGCGGGCAGCGGCAGTTCGCCGCGCACCGTCCAGATCCAGTCGATCAGCCGCATCCAGGAACGGGCGTCGCCGCTCGGTGAGATGCCGGGCATGCGCTCGCCATCCATGCTGGGGGCCTGGCCGGTCATTCTGCGGGCACCGCGTGGGGGTCGTCTGCCTTGCCGAATTTCTCCTTCATCGTCTTCCAGCCTTCGGTGAAGGGATAGGTCATCTGTTCGCGGATCGACATGCGGCGGCCGCCCTCCATGCCGAGCAGCTCGGCCTCGCCATCGACACAGGTGCCGAACATGCGGTCGATGAAGATGAAGTTGCTGGCATAGTTGCTGCGCGTCGCCTCGAAATCGAGCGAATGGTGCAGGCTGTGATGCTCGGTGGTGTTGAACAGGAAGCGCCACCAGGCGGGCGTGTTGAAGCGCACGTTGATGTGCTGATACACGCCGATCGACATGCCGATGGCCCCGGCGAGCAGCGCGGCGCGCGGCAGGAAGTCGAACAGCCCGCCGATGCCCAGCCCGATCAGGAACAGCTCGACCGGGTTGCCGACCGCGCCCTTGTTGATGTTGAGCTGGGTGATGTAGTGGTGCACCGAATGGGTCAGCCAGAGCGGGTACCAGTTGTGCATCCCGCGGTGCATCCAGTATTGGCCGAAATCGAAGATGAACAGGATCAGGAACGCCTGGACCAGCAACGGCAGGTCGGTGAACCAGGCCAACTTGTCCCAGTCGAAGCTGCTCAGCAGGTTCTCGATCAGCACGTCGCTGCCGATGAAATTATCGACCAGATTGAGGATGGTATAGCCCAGCCCCACATAGAACAGGTCGGTCACGCATTCCTTCCAGGTCAGCTCCCAGCTCTTGAAGCGCGGGTTGACCCATTCGAGCGCGAGCAGCAGCGCGCGAAACGCGATGCCGATGCCGATCGCGGTCGAGGCCTTGGCGATCGAATTGGGCGCATAATACCAGAACAGGATCATTGAAAAGAGCACGGCGGGCTGGAACCAGGTGAAGAACAGCCGCTTGAACGGGCCGCCTTCCACCTTGGGCACGTTCTCCCAACCGATGGTGACGGGTGAATCTGCCCCGATGATGCGGTTGCCGACGCGGACTCCGTTCATGTGCCTGTACTCACGTTGCGGTCCCGGGCTGCCGGCTTAGGGCAGCACTGAAGGCGGGACGGTTGAGGTTCGCAGTGGAAAGAGCGTTGTAAAATCCGGGCCATCACGCCAGACGGCATTGGCCAATAGTTCCCATAGACCTGATCTATGCGGTCATTCGTCACGGGGCGGCACCGGTACAATGATGAAGCGGTCATGGACCTGCGACTGGCCCGGCGTGTCGAGCCTTGCCCTGAGCCCCTGGCGCAGCTTGGCGATCTCGCTTGCTGGCAGCTCGAGCGGATGCTCGTTCGGATGCTCCAGCGCCTCGTGCGCATAATCGCGTCCCGGCTCGCGAGTCATCTCGATATGCGCGCCGAGCACGGCGCGGACCGAGTGGGTGCGCACGAAAGCGCTCAATCGATCGATGCTGGCGCGGTTGTCGCCGAGGAAATTGACCGGCACGTAGAGCCGCCCGGGATAGAGCGTATCGCCTGAGAGCAGGATCTTGAGCTGCGGGTCATAGACCATCATGGCGGCCGCCTGATGCCCCGGCGTCGGGATGATCGACAGCGCCCGGCCGCCCAGATCGAAGGTCGCGATATCGCCGGGCCAGGGTTTGATGCCGAAAAAGGCCGCGACATCCGCCGGTTTCAGCCCGACCAATGTGGTATCGGGCCGGTCGCGAAACGCGGCATCGCCGGCGATATGGTCGCCATGCGCATGGCTGTGCGCGACGACCAGCGGGATGGCCTGGCGGCCATGCGCGGCGAGCCATTCTGCGATCACCCGATCCACCACCGGGCGGATGACTCCGCCTTCGGCCCCGGTATCGATCAGCAGTGCCTTGTCGCGCCCGAACAGCAGATAGAGGAAGGGCGCTTCGAAATTGGTCTTGACCGACTGGCGGATCACGAACGTGTCGGCGTCGAGCGCCTGCACCTGCGCGACCGGTTCGGCGCCGTTGGTGCCGTCGATCCAGCGTTCGGCAAACAGCCGGGGCAGGGGGGCACCGGGTGCGGCGACAAGCAAGCCCGAGGTCGCCAGCCCCATCATGAGCCCCGCAGCTCCGAGAATTCGGCCTTTTGCTGTCATCATCTGGCCCCCTTGATGGCGGGTCGCATGGGGCGGGACCGGCCTTGCCCAACCGGCCCCGCGCCCAAGCCTGCGATCAGAACCTGAACCGGGCCTCCAGGCCCAGGGTCATTGGGTTGATGACGCTGTTGCGCAGATAGCGCAGCCGGACGCCGTCGTTCAGGCCGACGCGAGAGCGATCGTTCGACACCGCGTTGACCGCATATTTGTCGAAGATGTTGTTGGCCCAGACGCCAAAGCTGTAGCGGTCGGTCTCGTAAAAGACCGAGGCGCGGTGCGTGGTGAAGCCGGGCAGCTTGTCGCCGAACGCGCGATCCCAGCCCAGCCGGGTGACGACATTGCCGCGATAGGTCGCCGTCCAGTCAGCGACGATGTTCCCGTCCATGAACGGCGCGGTGTAGGTCGCGCCAAGCGCGCCGCTTGTCTTCGCCGAACCCGGCAGCCGGTCGCCCGACAGCGCGTCGAGCTGGATTGGCCGGCTGGGATAGATTCCCGCCGGGCTGTTGACCGCGATGATCCCCGGCACGTCCTGGGTCAGCCGCGCGTCGAGATAGGAGAAATTGCCCTGGATCGTGAAGCGGGGCAGTGGGCGCAGCTGGAACGAGGTTTCGAAGCCTTCGGACTTGCCGGTCCCGCCATTGACGGTGATGCCGACCACGCCATTGACCGTCGCCGAGGCGACCTGAATGCCGTTCCACTTGATCTGGTAGACGTTGAAGTTGAACGTCAGCATGTTGTTGAACAGCTCGGTACGGATGCCGAGTTCCAGGTTCTTGGTGGTATCGGGGCCGAACTGCTGCTCGTTGGGCAGCGCACAGACATTCTGCTGGTTCGGATTGAGCGGCAGCACGCATGGTGCAACGGTGTTCGGTCCGCCCAGGCGATAGCCCTTCGAATAGGTCGCATAGACCATGATATCGTCGGTGATGTTGTATGAGCTGTTGAACTTCCACACCCAGCCGCTTTTCTTGGCGACGCCGCCTGCCGAGGGCAGATCATAGGGGCTCAGCGGCTCGCCGAGCAGCGGCAACACCGCGCGGCCCGCGACTTCGGAGCGATAGCCGAAATAGCGCGCACCGGCCGTGACCTGCCATTCGGGCGTGATGCGGAAGGTGCCTTCGCCGAAGATCGCGCGCTCGGTCACGCGCGAGCGGTTGAACGAGACATATTCGAGCTCGAGAGGGTTGGGCAACGTGCCGAAGGCGACGAACGGGTGGTTCGGCAGCCGCTCGCGATAGTCGTTCTGCAGCGTGCGGCGGTTATAGAAGGCACCCAGCACCCAGTTGAACGGTCCGCCATGGCGCGACACGAAGCGCACTTCCTGGTTGAACTGCTTGCGCCGGTTGGTGCTCTCGTTGAAGCTCGAAAAGGCAGGAAAGGATTCATAGCCATAATCGAGGTCGAGCAGCAGGTCGGTATTGTCGCCCGTCTGCTCGTTCTTGACGTCGGTATGCGCCGTGGTCGCCACCAGATCGGCAATGTTGCCGATATTGGCGTTGATTTCCGCGCTGATCAGATGCGCGCGGCGATTGACCGGCTCGAGAAAGCGCGCCGCGCTTTCATACCGCCCGGTGCCGAACACGAAATCGCTGTTCGACTGGCGGCCATCGGTCTTGGTACGCTGAAACGCATAGGTGATGTTGAGCTTGAAGTCCTCGCTCGCCTGATAGAGCAGCTGGTTGCGCGTGCTGATCGTCTTCTCGAAATTGACGTCGTTCTCGCGGCGCAGGTTGGCGGCATAGCCCGCCGCACTGATGAAATTGGGGCCGTTGGGCTGGGGCAGCGAAACGCCCGGCCGCTGCAGCAGCAGCGTATAGTCGATAAAGCCGGGATCGTAGAAATAGCCGGTCGAACTGCGGAAGGCGAGGTGATCCTTGATGATCGGGATGTTGATGACGCCATCGGCCTGATAGCCGAGCTTGCTGCTGTGCTGCTTGGCGTAGAAGCGGCCGTGCACCTCGCCTTCGAAGCTTTCGAGATTGGGGCGGTTGGGTATGTTGCGGATCGCGCCGGCCAGTGTTCCCAGCCCGTAGAGCGTGCCTTGCGGGCCGAGCAGAACCTCGACACGCGCGATATCGAGCAGCTTGAAATCGTAATAGAGCGGCACTTCGCCCAGATACAGGCCGAGCGCATCGTCGAACGAGGCGCCGTTCGCGCTGGTGTCCGAAGCGTTGAGGCCGCGCAGCACGATGGCGCCGGTCGATCCAGGGCCGGTGTCGGAGATGGTCAGGCCCGGGGTGAAATCGGCAATGTCGCGGACGTCGTCGATGCGCTGGCGCGCGAGCTGCTCGTCGCCGATGGCGCTGATGTTGATCGGCACGTCCTGGATCGAGGTCGCGCGGCGGGTCGCGGTCACGACGATGACGTTGCTGCCGCCTTCCTGTTCGGTATCCTGCGCGGCATCACCCGCAGTGTCCTGCGCAAAGGCAGGCGCGGTGCCCATGCCCATCAACATGGTAGCGCCCAGCAAGGTGGCGCGGAACAGCTTGTTCGTCATCTTCAGACCCCCAATTCTTGGTGAGCCTTTTCAAATGACACCCGTCTCCCCTGGGGTTCTGGCGATGCCGACCCCTTGATTGCCGGTTTTCCGGCCTGTTCTCCCTGAACCTCCCCACACGCGCCGCCTTGTCTGCGCGCGCGCCATTGCACGTCGCGCGGCGGTCTTGCCTGCGGGGGTAGATATCGCTTCGCGTAGGGTGATCGTGCCGTCTGCGCGGTGCGCAGCGCCTTGTCTGATATCCGAACAGGCCGGCTTTCGATCCACGGACCCTCGCTTGCGAACAGTCGATAGTGCCGCTGGCGAACTGCCAGCGACATCCAATACGGTATGGATATTACGGAATGCGTCAAGCGTAATAATTTTGCACTTGCTCAGTATGAACGGAATTTCGTGTTGCACTGCAAAAAATGACGGGATTGACGCGGTTTGGTGGCGGATCGGACAACCCGCCACTTAAGCAAAAACGCTTCGCGGACGAGGGGCGGATCATACCGGCGAATCACGGGCCGCAAAAGGATAACGCTTGGCCGAGCGAATCACTGTCTGCTGAGCAGGCTCGGTTTTTCGGGCTTTATAGGGTTATCTGTTGCGCAAAGCGTACCTTGGCAGCTCGGCGTTGCGGACCACCGGAGAACGCGTGTTCTCTCCAACGGTTATTACGTTTTTCACTCATGGTAATATTTTCTGCTGGACAAGCCTGCCCGCGCTCGTGATGCTGCACTGCGAAAGGGGACCGAATCATGACGAGGCTGTTGCGCAGGCTTTCCACCCTTCTGGCGATGCTGGGGGCTTTCGCGCTCGCCGCCTGTTCCGGTTCCCCCGAGCCCGCCAAGCCCAAGACCGAATTCAATATCGGCTGGTCAATCTATGCGGGGTGGATGCCCTGGCCCTATGCGCAGCAGGCGGGCATCGTGAAGAAATGGGCCGACAAATACGGCATCAAGATCAACTTCGTGCAGGTCAACGACTATGTCGAGTCGGTCAACCAGTACACGGCCGGCAAGTTTGACGGCGTCACCGTCGCCAATATGGACGCGCTGACCATCCCGGCGGCTGGCGGCAAGGATACGACTACCATCATCATCGGCGATTACTCGAACGGCAATGATGGTGTGCTGCTCAAGGGCGCGAACGGCCTGGCGGCGATCAAGGGGCGGCAGGTCTATCTGGTCGAGCTTTCGGTGTCGCACTATCTGCTCACCCGCGCGCTCGAAAAGGCAGGTCTCAAGTCCACCGACGTCAAGACCGTGAACACCTCGGATGCGGACATCGTAGCGGCCTTTGGCGCGGCGGATGTCAACGCCGCGGTCGCCTGGAACCCGCAGCTTTCGGTGATGAAGGGCGAACCCGGCGTCACCCAAGTGTTCAGCTCGGCCGACATTCCGGGTGAAATTCTCGACCTGATGGTCGTTGATACCGCGACGCTCAAGGCCAATCCAAACCTGGGCAAGGCGCTGGCAGGCATCTGGTATGAGACGGTGGCGCTGATGCAGCGCGACGATGCGGAAGGAATGGCAGCGCGCGCCGCGATGGCCAAGCTTTCGGGCGCGACGCCCGAAATGTTCGACAGCCAGCTCAAGACCACTTTCCTCTATGCCGATCCCAAGGCGGCGGTTGCGGCGGCGACCTCTCCGGCGCTCGTCACCACGATGACCCAGGTGCGCGATTTCAGCTTCTCCAAGGGTCTGTTCAAGGGCGCGGCCAGCGCCGATGCGGTGGGTATTGCGTTTCCCGGCGGCAAGGTGCTGGGCGATCCGGCGCGGGTCACGCTGCGCTTCGACGATGCGTTCATGAAGCTCGCCGCGGACGGCAAGCTGTAAGCGCGGATCGGGGCAGGGGAACGGCGATGCGCTGGGTCAACCGACATCCCAAAAAGGGCGAGCGCATCCTGCTCGGTGCGCTTCCGGTCGCGGTACTGCTGATCGCCTATCTGATCGTCGCGGCGCAGCGCCATGCTGACAACCCGATGGACAAAATCCTGCCGCTGCCCGGGCAGATGATGCAGGCCATGTCGGCGCTGATGTTCCAGGCGGACCAGCTGACCGGACAGGTCACCTTCTGGGCGGATACGGTGGCCAGCCTCTACCGGCTCGGGCTGGGCCTCGGGATCGCGACGCTGACCGCGCTGGTCGTCAGTCTGGTGCTGGGCGTGCTGCCCCCGGTGCGCGCCACTTTCGGCCCGCTGGTCACCGGCATTGCGGTCATCCCGCCGATCGCGCTGCTGCCGATCCTGTTCATCGCGCTGGGTCTAGGCGAGACCGCCAAGATCGCATTGATCGCCATCGGCGTCGCGCCCGTGATGATCCGCGACATCGCGGCCTATATCGCCGCGCTGCCCGCCGAACAGGTGATCAAGGCGCAGACCCTCGGCGCAAGTTCCTGGCAGATCATGATCCGCGTCGCGCTGCCCCAGGCGATGCCGCGGCTGATCCATGCCGTCCGGTTGGCGCTCGGCCCCGCCTGGGTGTTCCTGATCTCGGCGGAGGCGATCGCGGCGGATGTGGGGCTGGGCTACCGCATCTTCCTCGTCCGCCGTTACCTCTCGATGGACGTGATCCTGCCCTATGTCGCGTGGATCGCGCTGCTCGCGATCGTGATGGACTGGGCGCTCGCGCTGACCAGCCGCAAGGCCTTTCCCTGGGCGGAGGGGCAGGGCCGATGAGCGCCGCGCCGATCCTCAGCCTCCAGAACGTCTGGGTCGAATATGGCGACAAGATCGTGCTGGAAAAGGTCGATCTGGACATCCAGCCCGGCTCGTTCGTGTCGATCGTCGGTCCCTCGGGCGCTGGCAAGTCGAGCCTGCTGCGCGTCATCCTGGGCCAGGAGCGCCCGACGCGCGGTGTGATCGAACTCGACGGCCAGCCGCTTGCGCCCGAATGCGGGCCCGATCGCGGGGTAGTGTTCCAGCGCTATTCGGTCTTCCCGCATTTGAGCGCGCTCGGCAATGTGGTGTTCGGGCTCGAATGCGAGCAGGCGCCGCTCACCGCGAGGCTGTTCGGCTCTGCACGCAAGGCGGCGCGCGAGCAGGCCGAGGCGATGCTGGTCGCGGTGGGGCTGGCCGACAGCATGCACCAATATCCCGCGCAGCTTTCCGGCGGCATGCAGCAGCGGCTGGCCATCGCGCAGGCGCTGATCAAGCGGCCGCGCATCCTGCTGCTCGACGAGCCATTCGGTGCGCTCGACCCCGGCATCCGCGCCGATATGCACGCGCTGATCCAGCAGCTGTGGAGCGATTACGCGCTGACCATCATCATGGTGACGCACGACATTCGCGAGGCGTTCACGCTCGGCACCCGCGTGCTCGCGCTCGACAAGCGCCGGCACGATCCGCACGCGCCGCACCGCTTCGGCGCGACCGCCGTCTACGACCTCACCCTCAACAAGAAGAGCAACCCGGAAGAGCCTGAAAAACCGGCGGTTCTGGAGATTGCCAAGACCCAGGAGAACGCATGATGGGTACCGAGCCGACCAGTGTCGCACGGTTATCGATGAGCCTGCCAAGTGAGCTGTTCCGCCAGCTCGACATGATGGTCGAGGAACGCGGCCTGCCATCGCGATCGCAGCTGATCGCCGAGCTGATCCGCCATGCGCTGGCCGCGCATGAGGCGACGACGCGCCCCGACGAGATGCTCGCGGGTACGCTGACCATCGTCTATCGCGGCGACCGGGGCCGGGTGCGCCATCAGCTCGCGCAGACCCAGGCCGAATATCTGAAAGAGGTCATCTCCTCGCAGCACGTGTTCCTCGAGGACGACCAGTCGCTCGAGGTGCTGCTGGTCCAGGGGCCTGCCGTCCGATTGAACGAGCTGTGCGATGCGCTGCGCCGGGTGCGCGGCGTGCACCAGCTGCAACTCGTCACCACCACCGCCCTGCTGCCGCCGCTCTACGAGCCGGATGCGGGCGAACATGCCAAGGGAGCCGCTGCATGACCGCCGTTCTGAGCGATCCGTCCGCCGCCCGCGCCCATGCCCGCAGCATGGCGGGCACGCGGGTCGAGTCGATGCCGGTGCTGCCGCCGATCGCCGACGACCTGCCCGAGGGCGTCGCGGGTGCAGACCTGCTCTGGGAAGAGACGATCGCGCCCGGCGGCTATGCCACGCGCAGGCTGGCGCGCGGCACCCGGCTGCGGCTGATCGACCTGAAGGGCGATGCCTGTGCCGGCCTGCAGCTGTTCAACGCCGAAATGCCGACCGAGCGGCTGAATGTCGCCGATACGGTGAAGGTGCAGTGGAACGGCTATCTGGGCGCAGGCAAGCTTCTGCTGTCGGACATGGGCCGCGTGCTGATGAGCATCGTCGAGGACGGAGCCGGCACGCACGATGCGTTTTGCGGCACCTCCAACGCCGCGACCAATGCCGCGAAATATGGCGAGGGTGCCAATTACAGCCCCTGTCCCAATGGCCGCGAACGGTTTCTGCTCGGCGCGGCCAAGCATGGGCTGGGGCGGCGCGATGTGCATCCGTGCATCAACCTGTTCAAGGGCGCGACCATCGCGGAGGACGGCAGCATCGTGCCCGATGTCGGCCCGTTTGATGGCGGACGCAGCGTGCTGCTGCGCGCCGAGATGGACGTGATCGTGGTCATCGCCAACGTGCCGCACGTGCTCGATCCGCGCCCCGCATATAGCGTCACACCGCTGCGCGTCACCGCCTGGCGCGGGGAGGTGACCCCGGAAACCGACCCCATTCGCAACGCGACGCCGGAGGGCCAGCGCGCCTTTCTCAACGTCGAAGACTATTTCCGTCGCTGATCGCAGGAGTTTCACCCGAATGAGCGCCGATCCCCATATCGCTGGCCTGACTGGCCCCATCGTCCACGATGAGATCGTGCCCGCACGCGCGCCCTGGCTGCACCATATCGCCGCCGGGCAGACGCTGCGCATCGTCGATCTGGAGGGCAACCAGGCCGTCGATTTCCTGCTCTATGCGACCGCCGACGATGCCGAACGCTATAGCGCGCAGGATACCGTCGCGGCGCAGGGCAACCTGTTCCTGCGTGAGGGCACCGTGCTGCGATCGAACGAGGGGCGCGCGATGATGACGATCACCGCCAGCGCGGTCGATTATCACGACACGATCGGCGGCGCGTGCTCGTGCGAATCCAATACCTTGCGATACGGTCATCATACCAAGTCCGAACATGCCTGTGTCGAGAATTTCCTCGAGGCGAACCTGCTCGAAGGGCGCGGCAAGCGCGATATCGTGTCGAACATCAACTTCTTCATGAACGTGCCGGTCGAGGCCGACGGCTCGCTGGGCATTGTCGACGGGATCAGCGCGCCGGGCCTGACGGTCGATCTGCGCGCCGAGATGGACGTGACCGTGGTCGTCTCCAACTGCCCGCAGATCAACAATCCCTGCAACGGCTTCAACCCCACGCCCGTGCGCATGATCGTCACCGCATGAGCTACGACACCGTTCTCATCGCCAATCGCGGCGCGATCGCCACGCGCATCATCCGCACGCTGCGCAAGATGGGGCTGCGCTCGGTCGCGGTCTATTCGGAGGCCGACGAGGATTCGCTGCATGTCGCGCTGGCCGACGAGGCGGTGTGCATCGGCCCGGCGCGGGCGAGCGAGAGCTATCTGAACGTCCCCGCGATCCTCGAGGCGGCCCGCTCCACCGGAGCAGGGGCGATCCACCCAGGCTATGGTTTCCTCGCCGAAAATGCCGAATTTGCTGAGGCCTGCGCGGCGGCAGGCATCGTGTTCATCGGCCCCGATCCCGACAATATCCGCACCTTCGGGCTGAAGCACAGCGCGCGCGCGCTGGCTGCCGCGCATGACGTTCCACTCGCGCCGGGCACCGATCTGCTCACCGACGAGGCCGAGGCGGTCGCGGCAGCCGAGCGCATCGGCTTTCCCGTCATGCTCAAGGCGACGGCCGGCGGCGGCGGCATCGGCATGCGCGTGTGCGAGACGGCCGAGGACGTGCGCGAGGGCTTCGCCACCGTGGCGCGGCTCGGCCAGGGCAATTTCGGCGATTCCGGGGTGTTCCTCGAACGCTTCATCCGCCGCGCCCGGCATATCGAGGTGCAGATCTTCGGCGATGGCCAGGGGCGCGTCGTGGCGCTGGGCGAACGCGATTGTTCACTGCAGCGCCGCAACCAGAAGGTGGTCGAGGAAGCGCCTGCACCGCTGCTGCCCGATGCGATCCGCGCCGAGCTTTACGCCGCAGCGATCCGGCTGGGCGAGGCGGCGCGCTATCGGTCTGCCGGGACGGTCGAATTTCTCTACGATGCCGAGCGCAAGGAATTCTTTTTCCTGGAAATGAACACCCGGCTTCAGGTCGAACATGGCGTGACCGAAGAGGTGTTCGGCATCGATCTGGTCGAATGGATGGTGCGCGGCGGGCAGGGCGATTTCGCCTTTCTCGACAGCGCGCCGACCGCGCCTCAGGGCCATTCGGTGCAGGTGCGCCTCTATGCCGAGGATCCGGCGCAGGATTATCGCCCGACCTCGGGCACGCTGACCTCGGTGCGCTTCCCCGAGGACATCCGCACCGAAACCTGGGTGATGGCGGGCAGCACGGTGAGCAGCTGGTACGACCCGATGCTCGCCAAGCTGATCGTGCATGCCGAGACGCGCGAACTCGCGGTCGCCGCGATGCAGGCGGCGCTCGACCAAGCGCGCGTCGACGGCATCGAGAGCAATCTGCGCTGGCTGCGCGAGGTGGTGCGCGCGCCCGCCTTCGTCACCGGCGAGGTCTCGACCCGCGCGCTCGAAAGCGTGGTCTATCAGCCGCAGAGCATCCAGGTGGTGAGCGGCGGCACCGCGACCACGGTGCAGGACTGGCCGGGGCGTCAGAAGCTCTGGGCGGTCGGCGTGCCGCCTTCGGGGCCGATGGACGACCAGTCGTTCCGGCTGGGCAACCGGCTGCTCGGCAATCCCGAAGGCACGTCCGGGTTGGAACTGACGCTGACCGGGCCGACGCTGCTGTTCAACGCGCCCGCGCGCATCTGCCTGATGGGCGCGGATTTCGGCGCGACGCTCGATGGCGCTCCGGTGGCGCGCGGTATGCCGGTCGAGGTCGCGGCAGGCCAGACGCTGAGCCTCGGCCGCGCGACCGGTGGAGGGCTGCGCGGTTATATCCTGTTCGCGGGCGGGCTCGACATCGCGCCGTATCTCGGCAGCACCAGCACGTTCGAGCTCGGCCAGTTCGGCGGGCATGCCGCGCGGCGGCTGCTCGCGGGCGATACGCTGCATCTCGCGCATGGCGAGACGACCACGCCGCTATCGCAGGTCGCCTTGCCCGAGATCGGCAGCGAATGGACGCTGCGGGTTCTCTATGGTCCGCATGGCGCACCGGATTTCTTCACGCCGGGCGATATCGACACGCTGATCACCGCCGACTGGCAGGTGCATTACAATTCGAACCGCACCGGCGTGCGTCTGGTCGGCCCCAAGCCGCAATGGGCGCGCAAGGATGGTGGCGAGGCGGGGCTGCACCCGTCGAACATCCACGACAACCCCTATGCGATCGGCGCGGTCGATTTTACCGGCGACATGCCGATCATCCTGGGGCCGGACGGGCCCTCGCTCGGCGGGTTCGTCTGCCCGTTCGTGGTGATCGCGGCGGACCGGTGGAAGATTGGCCAGCTCGCGCCCGGCGACAAATTGCGCTTCGTCCCCGTCAACGCCCATGATGCCTTCGCGGCGGACAGCCTGCAGCGGCGGCTGGTCGCGACCGGCGAAGGGCATATGCAAAGCCCCGCGCGCCCGATCGAGACGCTCTCGCCGATCCTGGGCATCATCTCCGAAGGACCCAGTCGCCCGCGCACCGTCTATCGCCAGCAGGGCGATCGCAACATCCTGGTCGAATATGGTCCGATCGTGCTCGATATCGAGCTGCGCATCCGCGTGCAGGCGCTGCTCACCGAGCTCGAGCGGATGGCACTGCCCGGCGTGATCGACATCGTCCCCGGCATCCGGTCGCTGCAATTCCATTTCGACGGCAGCACGATGACCCAGAGCGCCGCGCTCGCGGCGCTGATGGCGGCGGAGGAGCGGCTGGGCGATCTGGAGGATTTCACCATCCCCTCGCGCATCGTCCACCTGCCGCTGAGCTGGCGTGACCCGGCGACGATCGAGACGATCGAGAAGTATATGGGCACGGTGCGCGACGATGCGCCCTGGTGCCCGGACAATATCGAGTTCATCCGCCGCATCAACGGCCTGCACGACGCCGCGGCGGTCGAGAATCTGATCTTCGAGACCAACTATCTCGTGCTCGGCCTGGGCGATGTCTATCTCGGCGCGCCGGTCGCGACCCCGGTCGACCCGCGTCACCGGCTGGTGACCACCAAGTACAATCCGGCGCGCACCTGGACCCCGCCCAATGTCGTCGGCATCGGCGGTGCCTATATGTGCATCTACGGCATGGAGGGGCCGGGCGGATACCAGCTGTTCGGGCGGACGATCCAGGTGTGGAACACCTATCGCCAGACCGGGGCGTTTACCGAGGGCAAGCCCTGGCTGCTGCGCTTTTTCGACCAGATCCGCTTCTATCCGGTGAGCGCCGAGGAACTGGCCGAATGGCGGCGCGATTTCCCCAGCGGCAGGCGATCGATCCGCATCGAGCCCTCCGAATTCCGCCTCGCCGATTATCGCGCGTTCCTCGCCGACAATGCCGAGTCCATCGCCGCCTATGAGGCCAATCGCCAGGCCGCGTTCGATGCCGAGCGCGCTGAATGGCAGCGGCGGGGCGAGTTCGACCGGGTCGATCCGGCGGACATTCCAGTTGCCGAGAGCGCGGCGGTCGAGGTGCCCGAGGGGGCGGACCTGATCGAGACGCCGTTTGGCGGCAGCGTCTGGAAGATGCTGGTCAATGTCGGCGACGAGGTCGCGGCGGGCGATGCCATCGCGATCATCGAGGCGATGAAGATGGAATGCCGCGTCGACAGCCCCGGCGCGGGCACGGTGGCGGCGCTCTATGCGAAGGAGCGGCAATCGGTGCAGCCTGGCGAGCCGATCCTGGCGCTGACGAGGCACGGATGAGCGCGCCGTTTCGCCTGAGCGCTGCGGGCATCGCGGCGGCGGTCCAGAGCGGGCAGAGTAGTGCGGTGGCTCAGGCCGAGGCTGCGCTCGAACGGATCGCGGCGTACGACGCGGTGCAGCCGCAGATCTGGATCAGCCGCGCCTCGCCCGAAGCGCTGCTGGAGACTGCGCGCGCGATCGACGCGCGTGTTGCAGCGGGCGAGCATCTGCCGCTGGCGGGGGTGCCGTTCGCGGTGAAGGACAATATCGATGTTGCGGGTTTCCAGACCACCGCGGCATGCCCCGCCTTTGCCTATGCGCCCGAAGCCTCAGCCAGCGTGGTCGAGAAGCTGCTCGCGGCGGGAGCGCTGTGCGTCGGCAAGACCAATCTCGACCAGTTCGCTACCGGCCTCAACGGCACGCGCAGCCCCTATGGCGCGCCGCGCAACGCGCACAATCTCGCCTATGTCAGCGGCGGGTCGAGCTCGGGATCGGCGAGTGCGGTGGCGGCGGGGCTGGTCGCCTTTGCGCTCGGCACCGATACCGCCGGCTCGGGCCGCGTGCCCGCCGCGTTCCAGCATCTGATCGGGTTCAAGCCGAGCAAGGGCCGCTGGAGCAACCGCGGGCTGGTGCCGGCGTGCCGCTCGATCGACTGCATCACCGTGTTCTCCGACGATACCGCCGATGCGCGGCTGATCGATACCATCGTCGCGGGCTTTGACGCGGCTGACGCCTGGTCGCGCCCGCTCGCCGATCTGCCGCGCGGCCATCGCACCATCGGCGTGCCGCGCCGCGACCAGCGGATGTTCTTCGGCGATGGCGAGGCGGAATATCTGTACGACAAGGCGTTGGAGGTGCTCGCGGGCCTCGGCACGATCGTCGAGATCGATTACGCGCCGCTGCAGGAGGCCGCGCAGCTGCTCTATGGCGGGCCGTGGGTGGCCGAACGCACCGCCGCCTTGGCCGATCTGCTCGCCAGCAACCCTGACGCCATCGACCCGACCGTGCTCGAGATCGTCTCCGCCGGGCTCGAGACAAAAGCGGTCGATCTGTTCAACGGCATCTACCGGCTCGCCGAGCTGAAACGCCATGCCGACCAGCTCTGGGACGGCATCGACGTGATGGCCTTCCCGACCGCCGGCACCACCTATCGCGTGGCCGAGATGCTCGCCGCGCCGATCGCGCTCAACAGCGTGCTGGGCTTCTACACCAATTTCGTCAACCTGCTCGACATGGCCGCGCTCGCCGTGCCCGCTGGTGCGCGGCACAACGGCACCGGCTTCGGCATCACGCTGATCGGTCCGGCGCACACCGACCGGGCGCTGCTCGACATCGCGGACGCCTATCTTGCGGCCGCCGCGCTTCCTTCTCCACCCCCGCTCGATCTGGAGGGCAAAATGCAGACCGTGAAACTTGCCGTTGTCGGCGCGCACCTGAAGGACATGCCGCTGCACTGGCAGCTCACATCGCGCGACGCGAAATTCGTCGGCGCGTTCGAGACTGCGCCGGAATACCGGCTCTATGCCATCGCCAATTCGGTGCCGCCCAAGCCGGCTTTGGTGCATACGGGCGAGGGGGCGGCGATCGCGGTCGAGGTGTACGAACTGGGCGTCGCCGAGTTCGGCAGCTTCACCGTCGAGGTGCCGCCGCCGCTGGCGATTGGCACGGTGACCTTGTCGGACGGGACCAGCGTCAAGGGCTTCGTCGCCGAGCCGCGCGCGCTCGATGGCGCGGAGGACATCACGCATCTCGGCGGCTGGCGCGCCTATATCGCGCAGATGGCCTGAGCCGATTTCAACAGCAAGGGGACGATCATGACCAGGTTCCGCAAGACTGCCGCCGCGATGGCCACAGGATTATCCGCATTGATCGTCACCCCGGCCTCGGCCGAGCAGGTGATCGACGTGCCGGGCTTTGCCGATTTCCTCGCGGTCGAAGGGGACAGCGTCTGGGCGACCAATGCCGGCCGGGTCGAGCGCTGGTCGCGTGAGGGCAAGCAGGCGGCGGTCGCCATGGCGCGGCCCTGTGGCGCGATGGCGATCCATGCGGGCAGCCTCTGGGTCGCCGATTGCAAGGAGAACGCGGTCGTCCGCATCGACACTGCCAAGGCGGAAAAGGTCGCCACCATCGCTACCGGCATCGCCAACCCCAAGGGCGAGCTGAACGTGGTCGCGGGCGCGGGATCGATCTGGGTGGCGAGCGACAACAAGGGCCTGGTCTCGCGCATCGATCCGGCGACAAACGCCGTCATCGCGACGATCGCGGTGACGCCGGGCACGCATTATCTCGTCTTCGGCTTCGATGCGCTCTGGGCGATCAGCAGCGAGGGCAAGACCGTGCAGCGGATCGACCCTGCCACCAATGCGGTGACCAAGACCACGGCCATGGGCAATTCGCCAGCCTTTTCGGCCGCGGGCGAGGGCGCGGTCTGGGTACAGGAACAGGGCGACGGCACGGTGGCGCGCATCGACCCTGCCACCGGCGAGGTGACCGGGCGGGTCAAGGTCGGCAAGGAACTGAAATGGGGCGATATCGATACCGGCGCGGGTATGGTCTGGCTGCGCACCACCGAGGACCAGACGTTCGTCGCGATCGACCCCAAAGGGCTGACTGTAGTCGCGCGGCTGGGCAAGGCAGAAGGCAGCGGTGCGCTGCGCTATGCCGGCGATGGCCTTTGGACCTCGGCGCATGACGTGCACACGCTGACCTGGTGGCCGCAGCCGATCTTCACGCCGGCAAAATGACCTGTCCGCGACCGGGCGCCCCTGTTGGAGGTTGGGCCGGTCGCGGCTCAGGGCAACAGTATCAGCGCAGCGAGGCGAGCTTTACGCCCGATGCGGTGCTGGCGCGCGCGAGGCGCTGTTCGATCTGCGCGCGGACATCGGCGGCAACCGATGCGCGGCATTCCTGCGTCTTGGCTTCTGCTGCCAGATGCACGCCCGACAGGCGATCACCGCAGACCGTGCGGGCAGCCTGATCGACGCGGCTGGCAAGACGCTGCTGGCCGTCGGCGGTCGACAGGTCGAGATCTGCGAGGTTGAGGATCGCCTTGTCCTTGGCGAAGGGATTGGTGGCGGTTTCGTTCGCGGCGGCACCGGTGGCCGTCAGGGCAAACGCGACGGTGGCGAGCGCCACGAGCCGGGTCTTCATGGGTTTTCTCCTGCGTCAGACAATTGCAGCTCTGCGGCCGCTGGCGACCGCTATAGCCGCGCGGGAGAAAACTTTCAATATATAACCCGGTTTTGTACTTTTATTACTCAGACTTGGCGCCGTTATTACTTGACCGAGACGACCAGCATGGCGAGATCACCGCGCGTGCCCAGCAGGCCTATCGGCAACTGGGCGCTATGCTCTTCATTTGCCACGGAAAGCTGGATGCTGCGGGCATAGGGCGCGGACCAGTGCCGGACCTTTGCGACCGGGACCCGCGCCGTCCAGCGATGCCGACCGTTGACCGCGATCTCATGCCCATTGAGCAGGACCGGTGCGGCGCTGTCATCGCGATGGCCGGTGATTCTGAGGCAGCTTTCCGCGCCGCATTCGACCACGCGCAGCTTCGGCGCATGTCCGGGCTGAGCCTGGGCCGGGGAGACGATGCCGAGCGCGGCCAACGCCAGGGCGGCAGATACGAGCAGGCGGGACATAGGCAGAGAGCTCCCGGTCATGTGGCGGAAATGCCGTGCTGTTCGAAGAAGCGCGATACCGGCGCCAGCACATCGGCATGGCGCTTCCAGCGCGCGACGGAATCGCTGTAGATCGGACGGCGCACCTGCGCGGCGCTGGGGGTGGAAACCGGCGCGGCATTGGTGTGGAAGGATAGGCAATCGTCCGACCAGTCGAGCCCGGTATGGTCAAGCAGGCGGCGCGTCTGGCCGACCTGGTCGGCGATCAGTTCCTCGTACTGCACTTCCAGCACGCGGCCCGGAAGCTGCTCGGCCCAGAAGCGCATCAGCCGGTCGAACCGGGCATAATAGGCTGCGATGTCGAGCAGGTCGTAGCTGTAATCGTAATAGCGCGAGCTGACCGCGAACAGGTTGCGGAAGTTGCTCAGCACCGTGTCCATAGGGTGGCGGCGCAGGCAGATGATCCGTGCATTGGGCAAAGCGCGCGCGATGAAGCCGACATATTGGAAGTTGCCGGGAAACTTGTCGATGAAGCGCTTCGCCGGATCGCGCCGATGATGCTGCGCACGCTCGAGATAGTCGCGGCCGATCGCGGCCATGTCCGCGCGGGTCGCGAGCGCTACGGTTTCGGGATCGAGCACGTTGCGGCTGCGCGTGCCCGCACCGCGCTTCACTGCCAGCGGCATCGCCTGCAACTCGCCCGCGCTCTCCACCTCAGGGTGCGAGGACAGGATGCGATCAACCAGCGTGGTGCCGGTGCGCGGCATGCCGATGATGAAGATCGGCGCATCGCCATCGTCGCGGGCGGGCGGAGCGGCCTTCAGATCGGTCCAGCTCGCCTCGATCGCATCGAAATTGGCCGCATCGCGCGAGAAATCGTAATCGAGCGCATGCCGGTGCTCGCCATTGGCCTCGCACAATATGTCGAGCGCGCGTTCGGGCTCGCCGATGTCCTCGAGCTCCTTGGCGAGCGCATAGCCGAGCAGCAGCCGGTCGCGCCCTTCGCGCGCCCGCGAATAGGTCTGGCCGAGCCGGGCGACATGGTTTGCTTGCGCGCTCTGCTTGCGCAGGCTGGCGAGCAGATGGTGCGCGCGGGCATGGTCACCCGCCATCCCGATCAGCGCCTCGAGCGCGGCCTCGGCCTCGTCGATGCGGCCGAGGAAATTGAGTGTGACGGCGAGGTTGTAGCGATATTCGCTGTTATACGGCTGCAGCCGCACCGCCTCGCGGAAATGTCCGAGCGCGGCGGAATGATTGCCCAGGCGCGCATAGACGCAGCCCATGGTGTCACGGCTCAGCGCGTCGGCGGGAAGCGCGGTTTCGGCCTGTTCGAGCACGAACGCCGCATCGCCCTCGCGCCGGACCATCGCATAGAGCTTGGCGAGCTGCGCGCGATATTCGCCCTGCGGGTCAAGCGCGACCGCGCGCTCGAGGCTCGCGATGCCTGGAGCGATCTGCCCTGCATCGGCGAGCGTCACGCCGAGCAGAAAATGTCCCTCGGCATCGCGCGGATTGTCATGGATAAGCGAGGCCGCCAGCCTGTGCGTCGCCTGCAGGTCGCCCTGGCCCAGCGCCTCGCGCGCCGCGTCGATCCGCCGGGCGCGCAGGTCGATCATGCCGCCGCTTCGCTCCCGCCGCTATCGCTTCGCCGGGCCTTCCAGCGGTCGATCAGCGGCACAAAGGGGAAGATCGTCTGTTCCCAGATGGTGAGCCGCTTGCGGTCGTCCTGGCCGACCAGCACGCCTTCACCCTCCTTGTAGGTGCCGAAGATGCGGTCGAGCAGGATGAGCGAGTTGCCATAGTTGCAGCGAGTCGCCTCGTAATCGGTCGAATGATGCAGGCTGTGGTGGCGGATGGTGGTGAAGACAAACGAATACCAGATTGGCGGGTCGGCCTTCACATTGGCATGCGCGAAGGTCGAGACGACGTTGAGCACGTTGAGCCCGGCGAACAGCGCGGTCAGATCGAAATCGAAAAATGCAAGGACGCTCAGGCTGATCAGGAACAGCTCGATCGGATTGCCGACATAGCCCTTGGCTGCATTGAGCTGGGTGATGTGATGATGCGGCGCATGCGTCAGCCAGAAGGGCGTCACATTGTGCATCAGCCGGTGCATCCAGTACTGGCCGAATTCGAGGATCACGACGACCATGATCACCTGCACCAGCCACGGCACCTGGGCCATCCAGGCGGTGCTGATGCCCAGCCAGTCCTTGAGCGCGAGCAGCGGGTCTTCGGCCAGCGTCTTGCTCAGCCAGGCGATGACGGTCGAGCTGAGCACGACATAGAACAGGTCGGTGCGGAATTCCTGCCAGTTCATCCGCCAGCCCGCATGCCGCTCGTGCACGAATTCGAGCAGCAACACGGTGAGCGTGATCAGCGACGAGGTGACGATCAGCATCCACGGAATACTCGTCACCGGCTTGGGCGCATAGGCCCAGAACAGCACGACCAGCGCCACCATTGCAGGCGGAACGAGGTTGAACAGTCTGTCCTTCAAGGAAATCGTCATTGCGCAGCTCCGAAACTGGCCAGAAGTCTGCGCTGCACCGCATCATGTCGGGAGAGGCAAAAATGCGATGAAAGTCATAGGCTGTATCTATGCCTCGCGCATCGCGCGCACGCGGCGGAACACCTCGTCCCAGAAAAGCTGCGTCGCGGTATCGCGCGCCGGATCGGTGCGCGCGAGCAGATAGATGTCATAGGCAGGCTCGATGTCCGCATAGAGCATCGGCCAGAGCCGTCCCTTTGCCACATCCTCTTCCGCTGCAGGCACAGGGAGAAAGCCGATGCCGACGCCCAGCCGCACCAGCCGCTGCGCCTCGTTGATGTCCTCGGCCAGCCCGCTGACCTTGGTGCCCAGGCCGTTGCGGCGGCGCAGATTGGTGATGAGCTCGATCTCGTCGTCGCCGGTCAGCACGAAATGCTCGTCGCGCAGATCGGTGAGCCGGCTGTAACGATGGCCGTAATGCGGGCTGGAGCGCGCGCAATAGAGCTGCTGGCGCTCGACCAGCAGCGGCTCGTACATCAGCCCACCGCGCACCGCGCTGTCATAGCTCACCCCGATCTCTACTTCGCCCTGTTCAAGCGCGTCGAGCACCTGCCGCCAGGGCGACACCCGGATCTCGATATGGATATCGGGGTTGCGGCGGTGGAAGCTGGCGATCGCCTCGTCGAATTCGGGCGAGATCAGGCCCGAGACGATCTGGATGCGGACAAAGCCCTCGACCCGCTTGGTCGCCTGGGCGATCTGATGCGGCATCATCCGCGCCGATTCGAGCATGTCCTCGCACAACGCCATCATCGCCTTGCCTGCGGGCGTCATCTCCACCCCGGTCGCGGTGCGTATCAGCAGCACGGTGCCGACATGATCCTCCAGCCGCTTCAGGGCGGCGCTGATGCTGGGCTGCTGGCGGTTGAGCTTGCGCGCCGCCGCACCGATCCCGCCCGCGCGCACGATATCGACAAAGGTACGCAGCAGGTTCCAGTCCACCCGGCTGGCGAACTTGCGGTCAATCAGCGGTTCCCGATCGGGCATGTGGCAATCCCCTTGTGAGCCCGGATCATAGACCAGATTGATGCCGTTTGCGCAATATGCTCGTCCAAGGCTATGGCCCGGTTCGGCGAGAAGTGTCAGAAAATATAGACAGTTTGTCGCAGACACGAGGTCGGCAAGCGTCTAGCATTGTCGGCAGGGCTGGTGGGCCAGCGATCCGGGGCAGGGCATGACGGCATTTTCGATCTACAAGTTTGCGCATGTGCTGGGCGTCATCCTGCTGCTGGGCAACATCACGGTGACCGCAGTGTGGAAGGTGTTTGCCGACCGTACGCGCAACGCCTCGATCATCGGCTTCGGCCAGCGCATGGTCACCGGCACCGATTTCGGGCTGACGGTGCCAGGCATCGTGCTGACGATCATCGGTGGTTATGGCGCGATGTACGAGGCGCGTTACGATTTCCCGGGGCCCGCCTGGCTGTTGTGGAGCCAGATCAGCTTCGTTGCGGCCGGGGTGATCTGGCTCGGCATTCTCATCCCCATCCAGGTGCGTCAGGCGCGCATGGCGCGGGCATTCGAACATGCGGGCGATGTGCCCGAAGCCTATCGCACGCTGGCACGGCGCTGGCTGTTCTGGGGGCTGGTCGCCACCGTGCCGCTGGTCGCTGCGCTCTATTTCATGCTCGACAAACCTGGCTAATATGCCTCCGGGGCACAGGGCCCGGGGAGATTTGCCGATGCCTTTGAAGCAGGGCCAGGATCTGCGGCAATTGGTCGGGTATCAGTTGCAGCGGGCAAGCCTGATCGCCGAGCGGGATGCGCGCCGGGCGCTGGAACCCTTCGGCCTGTCTCCGGCCAAGATGACGGCATTGCTGCTGATCCGCGACAATCCCGGTTGCGATCAGACGGCGCTCGGCCACGCGCTCGGCATCAACCGGTCGAGCGCCATGCGGCAGGTGAATATCCTTGAGGAGCGCGGCCTGATCGAGCGCCGCCCAGGGCGCGATGCGCGCACCAATGCCCTCCATCTGACGGCCAGCGGCGAAGAGCAGATGGCTACGATGCTGGCCGCGATCAACGCGGCGGACAGGGCGCTGGTCGAGACGCTGACCGGCGAAGAGGCCGCGCTGCTGGGCGCGATGCTCGAAAGGATCGCGAGGCCAAGCCCACGCCCGCGGCCGCGCAGGGCCCTTCCGGACGCCTGACCTGTCGCGACGCGCGAGCTTGCGTTTTCGATTGCGCAGATTGTACGCTTGGCATACAATTTATGCCGATGTCGAGCGTGGGAAAATGAGAAGGGGTGATAGCATGTCCGAAGATCAGGTCGTTTCGGTCCGCGTCGAGGATCGCATCGCCTGGGTGAAATTCGCCCGGCCCGAAAAGCGCAATGCGATGAATCCCGCGCTCAACCGGCAAATGATGGAGGTGCTCGACGATCTCGAATATCGCGACGATGTCGGCGTGCTGGTGCTGGGCGGCGAGGGCAACAGCTGGTCCGCCGGCATGGACCTGAAGGAATATTTCCGCGAGACCGAGGCGCAGGGGCTGCGCGGCGTGCGCAAGTCGCAGCGCGAGAGCTATGGCTGGTTCCGCCGCCTGCGCTGGTTCCACAAGCCGACCATCGCGATGGTCAACGGCTGGTGCTTCGGTGGCGGCTTCGGCCCGTTGTTCGCGTGCGATCTGGCGATCTGCGCGGACGAGGCGCAATTCGGCCTGTCGGAGATCAACTGGGGCATTTTGCCGGGCGGCGGGGTGACCAAGGTGGTGGTCGATCTCCTGCCGATGCGCGACGCGATGTGGCTGACGCTCACCGGCGAGCTGATCGACGGCAAGCAGGCGAGCGCGATGCGGCTGGTCAACGAGAGCGTGCCGCTCGACCGGCTCGAGGCGCGCACCACCGAGGTGGCGAACCTGCTGCTCAAGAAGAACCCGGTCGCGCTGAAGTTCGCGAAGGATGCGGTCCGCCGGGTCGGAGTGATGACCTATGACGAGGCTGAGGACTATCTGGTCCGCATGCAGGAAGCAGCCAATTTCCACGACAAGACCGACGGGCGCAAGGAAGGCATCCGCCAGTTCATCGACGAAAAGAGCTACAAGCCGGGGCTTGGGCCCTATGACCTCGACAAGGCGGCGGGCAAGCCCGGGCAAGGCTGATGCGCAGGCCCTGAAAGGGTCCGCAACGTCGGGGCGGCCGTTGTCGCCCTGCGCATTCGTGCAAGGCTACTTCTGGCGCCGCGAGAGTGGCAGCTGCTTCTGTGAGAGCGCGAGCCGCTAAGCGTCGGATGGCGTCAAACAGACTTAGAATTTTCTTATGGGCAAGCAGCAAATCTGATTAGAGCCGCCAGGGTCTATCTGCAATGTTCTCTCACATAGCATTTCCGGACGAGAAATGCACCATGGGGAGAATGCCATGAGCCTGATTCGCAAGATCCGCATCCGCGCCGCGACCAGCACTGCTTTGGGGTTGGTCGCGCTTTTCGCTCCGCCGCAAGCAGCATGGGCTCAAGCCACCAGCCCGGACAGCCAGACGGGGGCGGACAGTTCGCAACCGCAGGAAATCATCGTCAGCGCCCGCCGCCGCGAGGAATCGCTGCAGGAAACGCCGGTGGCCGTCACCGTGTTCAGCGGAGAGGCGCTCGAGGATCGGCAGATCACCCAGACGCAGGATCTGGAGCGCTTCACCCCCAGCCTGCAGTTTAAGCCCGCCGGGCAGCTTTCGGGCAACAGCGCGGCAGCGGTGGTGTTCATCCGCGGCATTGGCCAGCTCGATCCGACCGCGGCGGTCGATCCGGGCGTCGGCGTCTATATCGACGATGTCTATGTCGGCCGCTCGGTCGGCGGCACGATCGAGCTCGGTGATATTGCAAGCGTGCAGGTGTTGCGCGGTCCGCAGGGCACATTGTTCGGTCGCAACACCATTGGCGGTGCGATCCTGGTCAACACGCGCGAGCCCGATTTCGACGGTTTCTCGGGGCGCAGCCGCCTTCGCACCGGCGAAGACAATCTCATAGAAGGCTCGACCGCGCTCAACCTGCCGATCGCCAGCAACCTCGCCGCGCGTGTTTCGGGCGGGTTCCGCAGCCGCGACGGCTATGTCCGGCGCGAATTCGATGGATTGAGGTTGGGCAACGACAATGTCTACACGCTCAACGCATCGCTCAAATGGGAGGCATCGCCGAGCTTCACCCTGTTGCTGCGCGGCGACTATACCGAACGCAACGAGAATGGCGCGCCCTTTGTCTTTGCCGGGATCAACGAGCAGGCCCCGGTTCCGGCCATCGCCAGTGTCGGTGCCGGTTGTCCCGGTGCGACCATTCCCTTCGCGCCGCTGACGCCCGGAAACCCGCGCTTCGGCGCGCCCAATGTGCCGCTGATCAACGACCCGCGTTGCGCGAATGATTTCTACAACCGTGGTCCCTTCACCAATGGAGGCACCGCGCCGGTGCAAAGCACGTCCAAGGTCTGGGGTCTTTCTGCCACGGCGAGCCTGGAGCTGTCCGAAGCGCTCACGGTCAAGAGCATCACGGCCTATCGCGATACCGATTCGCGCGGTATTCGCGACGCCGACAACACCCCGTTCGTGATCCTGACCACCGATGTCGGCGCGCAGTCGAAGCAGTTCAGCCAGGAGGTCCAGCTCCAGCTCGATGCCGGCCCGGTCAACGGCATTCTCGGCGCCTATTATTTCGACGAGGACACCAACGAGCGCGCCTCGGTGCCGATTTCGTTCCCGCCTTCGCCGCCGGTGATCGCTTCGATCCTCGCCGGCGGACCGGGAAGCCGCGATCTGCAGCTGTCCGATCTCGAGACCAAGTCCTTCGCGGTGTTCGGCGAGCTCAGCTGGGAGGTGGCAAGCGGCCTCGAGCTGACCGGGGGGCTGCGCTTTACCGAGGATCGCAAGACCTATCAGGGCACGGTGCTCAACCTGTTCCCTTCGACCCGGCCCGATCCCAACCCGCTGCCGACACTGGCCATACCGCAGGGCGGTCCGCTGTTCATCTTCCCGACCCCCAATCGCGAGACCTTCTCGGCGCTGACCGGCTCGGCGAGCGTGCGCTACCAGGTTTCCGACTGGCTGAGCACCTATGTCTCCTATGCGCGCAGCTTCAAGTCGGGCGGCTTCAATACCCGGTACAACGCCGCACCGGCGGGCAATGTGCCGATCCCGTTCGATGAGGAAACGGTCGACAGCTACGAGCTCGGCGCGAAGATGGACTTCGGTGCGCTTCGCCTGAACCTCGCGGCCTTCCAGGCGGATTACCAGGATATCCAGCTGATATTCCGCGCCGGGCCCGTGCCGCTGCTGTTCAACGCCGGCAAGGCGCGCATTCGCGGGTTCGAGGCCGAAGCCTCGTATCGCGCCGGCGGCTTCGTGTTCGATGCGTCGGTGAGCCTGCTCGACGACGACATCCTGTCGATCACCGCCATCCCGGGTGCGACCGCCACCGTGCTGCCCGGCGACGACCTGCCGCTGACGCCCTCGTTCCAGGGCAGTTTCGGGATCGCTTATGATTTCCAGCTGACCGATGCGATGAAGCTGACGCCGCGCTTCGACGGATCGTACACCTCGTCGCTGGTGTTCATCACCGGCAGCGTACCGGAGATCGAGCAGGACGGCTATTTCGTTGGCAATGCGTCGCTGACGCTGTCGCACGAGGATGGGTGGAAGCTGCAGGGCGGCCTTACCAACCTGTTCGACGAGCGATACCTGATCCAGGGCAATGCATCGCTGGCGACGCTGGGCTATGCCGAGCGCATCTTCGCCCGGCCGCGGCAATGGTTCCTGCAAGCGAGCTTCGAATTCTGATGCCGGACGGATGTTCGGGCACAACAAGCTACGGCCAGATTTAGATTTTTCTTATGTGATGCGGCTGGGTGGCGTGTCAGCGCGATACCAGCCGCAGCTGCGCTAGAAAGGCGGCCTGCACCCTGGTCGGGCGCCAGCCGCTGCGGGTGGTAATGCCGATCGTTCGGCTCAATTCGGCGGGGACTTCACCAATGATCGCGAGCAATCCGGTGGAAAGCTCCAGCCCGACCTGGTCGGGGGACAGCATGGCGAGAAAGTCGCTGCTGGCCAGGATATGGCGGATGGCGATCACCGATCCGCACTCGATCGGAACGCGGGGCAATTCCAGCCCCGCATTCTCGAACATCGCGCGCCAGCGGGCATGCAGCGGGGTGCCCTGGGGCGAGGCGATCCACGGATATTCGGCAAACCGCGCCAGGCTGGCCTCGCCGCCGGCCAGCGGATGATCGCTGCGCCCGATGATCGCCGGTCGGTCAAGAAACAGCGGCTGCTGCTCCAGATCCTCTCCGGGGGGCGGATCGCGCAAGGCGCCGACGATGACATCCAGATCGCCGTCGCGCAGCGGCTCGATCAGATCGGCGAACGCGCCTTCGGTCACCAGGATGCGCGCTTCGGGATGCTGGGCATGAAAGGCCGCCACCGCTTCGGGCAGAATCCGCGCGCGAGAAAGCGGCATCGCACCGACCGCAATCCTGCCGACCTCGCGTCCCTTCAGCGTCTCGACCTCGGCCAGACCCGCGCGCAACTCGGCGCGGGCGAGACGGAAGGCACGCACCGTCCGGCGACCGCTTTCGGTGAACGCGATGCCCTTGCCGCGACGTTCCACCATCGATCGCTTGAGCACGATGGAAAGATCGGCCAGCGCCCGGTGCAGCGCGGGCTGCGACAGGCCGGTGATCGCGCTGGCGCGGGCATAGCTGCCGCCCTCGGCCAGGGTCAGCAGCGCGCGCATCTGCGCCATCGTAACCAGCGGGCTGCCGATATGGTCGAGCGCACGCTCGATGCGCGGGGCCAGCAAAGCCGCAGCTTCGGTCGGCTGCATGCCCTCGGGCAGCCGGTGGAACAGCGCGATACCGAGCTGCGCTTCCAGCTTCGACAGGCCCTGGGTGACCGCGGGCTGCGAGATGTTCACCTGGCTCGCGGCAGCAGACAGGCTGCCGAGCCGTGCGATCGCCGCCACCGATCGCAGATGGCGCAGGTTGAGGCTCTCCATCATGCAGCTTGGCCCCTATCGCGACGACGGGTGGATGGCGTGCCGCACGGCCTGCTGCGCCTAGCCGTGCTTGCGGATCAGCCGCAGCCCGTCGAGCAGGGCTGCAACCTGGCGATCCTCGAACAGCACCTGGAACCGCTGCTCGTGGGTGTCGATCGCCTTGCGCGCGTCCCGGGCCATGGTTTCGCCAGCAGGCGAGAGGAACAACGCCTGCGATCGGCCATCGACCGGCGCGCGATAGATCAGATCGCGTTTGAACAGCCCTGCGATCAGCGGCACCATGTTGGCGCGCTTGATCGCGAGCAACCGCCCCACGTCGCTCTGCGTGCAGCCGGGGGACGATTCGATCACCAGCAGGATCGACGCCTCGACCGGGCGCAGCCCCGTCTCGCGCAGCGCCGCAGCCAGGTCCGCCATCATGACGCTCGACGCGCGGCGCAGCTGGTAGCCCAGCAGGGCATCGAGCGGATCATGCAGTGCGGCGGGCGGATCATTCTTGGCCATAAGCGGCTTTACCCCGATTGCATCGCTTGGCCAATATTGATATGCGACATATCAATCAACGAGAGGATGGTTCCGATGTTCAAGACGGATTTGCTGATCGGTGGAAAGGCAATCGAGGCCGCTGACCGGTTCGACCGGATCAACCCGTTGACGGGCGATGTGGCCACGCGCGCGGCAGCCGCAACGGTGGACGATGCGGCTGCGGCGGCGGATGAAGCCGCGGCGGCGCTGTCCGGCTGGGCGGCTCTCGGCCCGGGTGCTCGTCGCGCGGCGCTGACCCGCGCAGCCGACGCGATGGTCGCGCGCCAGGCCGATTTCATCGCCGCGATGCAGGCCGAGACCGGCGCGACGGCCGCCTGGGCCGGGTTCAACCATATGCTTGCGGTCAATATGGTGCGCGAAGCGGCGGCGATGACGACGCAGATCGGCGGCGAGGTGATCCCGTCCGACAAGCCCGGTTGCATCGCGATGGCGGTGCGCGAGCCGGTGGGCGTGGTACTGGGCATCGCGCCGTGGAATGCGCCGATCATCCTGGGCGTGCGCGCCATCGCCATGCCGCTCGCCTGTGGCAATACGGTCGTGCTCAAGGCATCGGAGCAATGCCCGGAGACACACGCGCTGATCGTGCGCTGCTTTGTCGATGCCGGGCTGGGCGATGGCGTCGTCAACCTGGTCACCAATGCGCCGCAGGATGCGGGCGAGGTGGTCGGTGCGCTGATCGACCATCCGGCAGTGCGCCGGATCAATTTCACCGGATCGACGGCGGTCGGACGCATCATCGCCAAGCGTGCTGCCGAGCATCTCAAGCCCTGTCTGCTCGAGCTGGGCGGCAAGGCACCGCTGCTGGTGCTCGACGATGCCGATCTTGACGAGGCGGTGAAGGCCGCGGCGTTCGGCGCGTTCATGAACCAGGGGCAGATTTGCATGTCGACCGAGCGGATCATCGTGGTCGACGCAGTGGCCGACGCCTTTGTCGAGAAGTTCGCCGCCAAGGTGGCGACGCTTGGTGTCGGCGATCCGCGCGAGGGCAAGGCGGCGCTGGGCGCGGTGATCGATCGCAAGACCGTGGACCATGTCGATACGCTGGTGAACGACGCGCTGAATGCCGGCGGCGTGCTGGTGAGCGGCGGTGCGTCCGAAGGCGTGCTGATGCCTGCGCATGTGGTCGATCGGGTTACTCCGGACATGCGCCTGTTCCGCGAAGAAAGCTTTGGCCCGGTCGTCGCTGTCATCCGTGCGCGTGACGAGGCCGATGCGATCGCACTTGCCAATGATACCGAATACGGCCTGTCCGCCTCGGTGTTCACCCGCGACATCGCGCGGGGGCTCAAGGTTGCGAAGGCGATCAAGTCGGGCATCTGCCATGTCAACGGCCCCACGGTGCACGACGAGGCGCAGATGCCCTTCGGCGGGGTCAAGGCCTCGGGCTATGGCCGGTTCGGCGGCAAGGCCGGTATCGATGCCTTTACCGAGCTTCGCTGGATCACGGTCGAGACCGAGCCCGGTCATTACCCCATCTGAGCGATAACCACGAATTTCAGGACGACATTTCCAGGAAAGGCTGCGAACCGATGACCGAACGTACCGAAGCAGAAACCGTCGCCTACACGGTGACCGACCGCATCGCATGGGTGAAGTTCAATCGCCCCGAAAAGCGCAATTGCATGAGCCCCAGACTCAACCGCCAGATGGGCCGGGTGCTGGACGAGCTGGAATTTCGCGAGGATGTCGGCGTCGTCGTACTCACCGGAGAGGGCACCAGCTGGTCGGCGGGCATGGATCTCAAGGAATATTTCCGCGAGACCGAGGCGCAGGGACTGGGCGCGACGCGGCAGGCGCAGCGCGAAGCCTATGGCTGGTGGCGGCGGCTGCGCTGGTACCAGAAGCCGACGATCGCGATGGTCAACGGCTGGTGCTTCGGCGGCGGCTATGGCCCGCTCTTCGGCTGCGACCTGGCCTTTGCAGCGGACGAGGCAACATTCGGCCTGTCCGAGATCAACTGGGGCATCCTTCCCGGCGGCGGGGCCTCGAAGGTCGCGACCGAGCTGATGCCGTTCCGCAAGGCGATGTACCACGCGATGATGGGCGAGAATATCGACGGCAAGACCGCAGCCGAATGGGGCTTGGTCAACGAATCGCTGCCGCTCGCCCAACTGAAGGAGCGCGTGGAGCAGGTGGCCAAGGTGCTGCTGGAGAAGAACCCGGTCGCGCTCAAGGCGACCAAGGATGCCATCCGCCGCGTGCGCGAGATGACCTATGACAATGCCGAGGATTTCCTGATCCGCGCGCAGGAGGCCGCGAACAGCTTCGACAATGATGGCCGCAAGGAAGGCATCAAGCAGTTCATCGACGACAAGACCTACAAGCCGGGTCTTGGCGCCTATGACGTGAACAAGCAGCCCGCCTGAAACCCGGAGCGCCGAGCCGATGATCGATCTGGAAACCTCGCCTGTGGCCGTATCGTCGCAGCGTGACCTTCGCCGCCTGCTGTCGCCCCGGTCGGTGGTGGTGGTTGGCGCGTCGGACAAGCCCGGCGCGCTCGGCGCGTCGGTCGTGTCCAATCTCGACCGCAACGGGTTTGCGGGCCCGGTTTACTTGATCAATCCCAAACGCAGCGAGATCGCAGGCCGGGCGTGCCTGGCCTCGATCGACGACCTGCCGCTGGATGTCGATGTCGCGGTGCTCGCGATCCCGCGTGCGGGCGTGCTCGATGCGGTCCGCGCGCTGGCGGCGCGGCGGTGCGGGGCTGCGATCATCTTTTCCGCCGGGTTTGCGGAAGGGGGCGAGCAGGGGCTGGCCGACCAGCGCGAGCTGGCGAGGATCGCGGAGGCAGCCGGCATGGTGATCGAAGGCCCCAATTGCCTTGGCCTGGTCAACTATGCCGATCGCATTCCCCTGACCTTTGTAGAGACGCTGGTGCCGTCCCCTGGCCCGGGGGGCGGCATCGGCATCGTGTCGCAATCGGGCGCGATGGCGGCGGTGCTGGCGACGACCTTCCTGTCGCGCGCGATGAACGTGACGCTGTCGGTGTCGACCGGCAACGAGGCAGGCTCGGGCGTCGAGGATTATGTCGAGCATCTGATCGCCGATCCGGCGACGCGGGTGATCGCGATGATCGTTGAGCAGTTCCGCCAGCCGCAGCGCTTCCTTGCGGCGGCACGGTCGGCGCGCGCGGCAGGCAAGCCGATCGTGCTGCTGCACCCGGGCAAGTCGAGCGCGGCGCGCGAGAGTGCGGCGACGCATACCGGCGCGATGGCGGGCGACTATGCGCTGATGCGCGCGATGGTCGAACGCGCGGGCGTGGTCTTTGCCGAGACGCTAGAAGAGCTGGGCGACATTGCCGAGATCGCCTCGCGCTGCCCGGCGCTGCCGAGCGGCGGCTTGGCGGTGGTTGGCGAATCCGGTGCCTTCAAGGCGCTGACGCTCGACCTGTGCGAGGAACTGGGGCTTGACCTGCCGGTGCTGACCGATGCGAACGCGCCGACGGTGCGCGCAGCGATGCCCGATTTCGTCGCGGTCAGCAATCCGCTCGACATCACTGCGCAAGGGTTGGTCGAACCGGCCATCTATGCGCGGCTGGTCACCGCGCTGCAGGAAGACGATCGCTTCGGCTGCATCGTCACGGGCATTATCCAGACCGACGCGACGACGATCGGCATAAAGCTGCCGCCGCTGCTGGGTGCGGTGGAAGGCGGGGATCGCGCCAAGCCGGTGATCTATGCCAGTCTCGACGAGGGCACCGTGCTGCCGCCGGACATTCTGGACCGCCTGCGCGTTGCCGGCGTGCCGGTCTTCCCCAGCACCGAGCGCGCCTTTCGGGCGATCGCACGCTTGGCAGCGCTGGGCCAGCGCGACCTGACCGGGCGCACGCCCGATCCGTTGCCGCTTGACCTGCCGACCTGGCGCGGGGCCATCCCCGAATATCGGGCCAAGATCCTGCTCGAACCTGCCGGCATTTCGTTCCCGCAGGGCGGCTTTGCCACGACCCGCGAAGAGGCGGCTCAGGTCGCCGCGCGCATCGGCTATCCGGTGGTCATCAAGGCACAGGCGGCGGCGCTCGGGCACAAGAGCGATGCCGGAGGCGTGATCCTCAACCTGGTTGACGAGGCCGCTCTGCTGTCCGCCTGGGACAGGCTCTACGCGAATGTCGCAGCTTATGATGCCAGCCTGGCGCTCGATGGCGTGCTGGTCGAGGCGATGGGCAAGCGCGGGCTGGAGCTGATCGTCGGGGCGAAGCGCGATCCGCAATGGGGGCCGGTGGTGCTGGTCGGCTTTGGCGGGGTGACGGCGGAATTGCAGCACGATGCCCGGCTGATCACGCCCGACATGACCGAGGCGGCGATCATCGCCGAACTGGGCAGGCTGAAAAGCGCTGCGCTGCTCCACGGTTATCGCGGTTCGCCCGCGCTCGATGTCGCAGCAGTCGCCCGGCTGGCGATCCGGATGATCGACGTGATGGTCGGCACGCCCGAAATCGCCGAGGTCGATCTCAACCCGGTGATCGTCTATCCGCAAGGCGAGGGCCTCGTCGCGCTCGATGCATTGATCTACACGCATTGAGCGGCCCACCGGTCTGCAGAACCGGGGGCAGGCGATGACGCAAGGGAGAGGAACATGGCTGCATCGCAGCAGGGCATGACGGCAGGCGATCCGGCAGCGATCATCGATTCCGGGCCGATGTCGGGCTATCAATGGTCGATCGTCGCGACGATGGTCGCGCTGAACGCGCTCGATGGCTTCGACGTCATGTCGATCAGCTTCGCCTCGCCCGGCATTTCTGCCGCCTGGGGCATCGATCGCGGCGTGCTGGGGCTGGTGCTGTCGATGGAACTGGTCGGCATGGCGCTGGGATCGCTGACCCTGGGGCGGCTCGCCGATACCGCGGGGCGGCGCAACACCATTTTGCTGTGCCTGGCGCTGATGACCGTCGGGATGCTCGGCGCGGCGAGCGCGGGCGGCGTGGTCACGCTTTCGGCCTGGCGCGTGCTCACCGGGCTGGGCATCGGCGGCATGCTCGCGGCGATCAACGCGGCGGCGGCCGAGGCAGCGAATGCGCGCTACAGGCCGCTGGCGGTGGTCATCATGGCGGGCGGCTATCCCGTCGGTACGGTGCTGGGCGGGCTGGCGGCAACCCAGCTGCTCCAGCATTTCGATTGGCCATCGGTCTTCCTGTTCGGTGCGGCCTGGTCCGCGCTGATGATCGCGGTCACCTGGTGGCGGGTGCCCGAATCGATTGCCTATCTCGCCAGCCGTCAGCCCGAGGGCGCGCTGGAGCGGATCAACCGGACCCTGCAGACGATGGGGCACCGGACCGTCGAAAGCTTGCCGGCAGGCGGCGCCCAGACGGGCAGGGTGCCCTTGTCGCGGCTGTTCGCGCCCGAATGGATCACGGTCACTGCGGCGATGACGCTCGCCTATCTCGGCCATATCATGACCTTCTATTTCGTGATGAAATGGATCCCCAAGATCGTCGCCGATCTCGGCTATCCCCCGGCAGAGGCCGCAGGCGTGCTCGTCTGGGCGAGCATCGGCGGGGCGAGCGGATCGCTGGTGCTCGGCCTGCTGACGCTGCGCCTGCCGGTACGCAGCCTGACCATCGCCGCGATGCTGGTCTCCTGCCTCCTCGTCGTCATTTTCGGCATGGGCCAGGGCGATCTGGCGCGGCTGTCGATGGTCGCGGCCGCCGCCGGTTTTGTGACCAATGCCGGTGTCGTCGGGCTCTATGCGCTGGTGGCGACCGGCTTCCCGGTCGCGCTGCGCGCCTCGGCGACAGGGTTCGTCATCGGCGTAGGACGCGGCGGATCGGCACTCGCCCCCGCGCTCGCGGGCCTGCTGTTCGCGCTGGGCTATGGCCTGCCGGTGGTCGCGCTGCTGATGAGCCTCGGCTCCGTCCTCGCCGCCGGTGCACTGCTGATCGGAAAGAATCAGGCGGCCTGATACCGGCTGGTCCGTCCCCGGCCTAGAAATCGTAGGTCAGGGACGCCTTGAAGGTACGCGGGGCACCCAGTTGCAGGTCGGGCCGGAAGCTGTCGAAGGCCGAGGCCCAATAGTCGGCATCGGCAATGTTATCCACATTGAAGCGGAAGGTCAGCGGCTTGCCGGCAAGCACCGTCACATAGCGCGCGCCCAGATCGACACGGGTCCAATCCTGCAGGAACAGGCTATTGCCGATATTGGCTGCCTGCTCGCCGGTATGCACCACACGCCCGGTCAGGGTCAGTGCGGGGATGAAGGGCACATCCCATTCGACATTGGCGTTGAGCGTATATTCGGGCACGCCCACCGCCTGTGCGCCATCGCTGACGCCATTCTGGGTCCGGCGCAGCTTGGCGTCGATCACCGATCCGCCGCCGATCAGACGCAGCCCCTCGGTCAGTTCGCCCGCGACGGTGAATTCGATGCCGCGATGACGCTGGATGCCGAACGGGCCGAATTCCAGCGTACCGGCATTGTCCGGGTCGGGCCGCAGGATCGCGGTTTCGCGGTCGATCTGGAACAGCGCCAGTGACAGATCGATCGCGCCAAGCCTGAGCTTTCCGCCGACTTCATATTGTTCGGAGACGAACGGCGGGAGGATATCGCCCGCATTGCTGACCGGCAGAGCCGCGCCGCCCGAGGGATTCGCACCGGTCAGCGGTGCCGCAGCGCCCTGGACCAGTCCCTCGATGCGGTTGGCGTAGAGCGACAGGTTTTCGGTCGGCTTGATCACCAGCCCGAAGACGGGCGTTACCTTGTCCTCGTCATATTCGCTGACCAGCGCGCCTGTGGCGTTGGAATAGGATTTGGCGTTGATCACCTGCAGCCGGAGACCCGCCGTGAAGAGAATGCGGTCATCCCAGAAACCGATCGTATCCGAGAAGAAGGCGCTGGCCAGCCGGGTGCGCGAGATCGGGAAGGGATCGTCCAGATTGCCACCGACAAAGGTCACCCGGGTCGAGGGGGTGACTTCCACCGGAGCGTAGAGATTGTTGCGCTGCGCAGATATGTCGAAGAACCGGAAAGCGTTGCGGTTGACCAGCCAGTTCATCGATCCGCCGAAATTGAACTCGTGGCTAATGCCGCCGCCGCTCAGCTTCGCGCGCGCGCCGATGGTCGCGGCCTCGTTATTGTCGGTGCGCGGGATGAACGAGCTGCTGACCGTGATGTCGCCGTTCAGGTTGACCAGGGTCGGGGTGCTGTAAACGCCCTCTTCCGATCCATCGCGCGCGCCGAATGCGGCATAGACCATGACATCCTTGGCGACGTCGTATTCCATGCGGAACTGCCCGAAAATGTCGCGCAGCGTCGTGTACTGCCAGGGCTGGCCGAAATTGGTGCCCGCATCGGGCGCGTCGGGGATGGCCGTAAGCGTGTTGACGCGCAGCTTGGGGCGGAAATGCGACACCTTGACCCGCTGATAGGCAAGGTCGAGCATCGCGCGGAACGGACCCGAATTGTAATCGATGGCCGCTCCGAGCAGATAGCTGCTGCGAAATTCGTCGTCGATCGAGGCATCGCCCGCGCGCGCGGTGCCATTGATACGGATGCCCCACTCGCCGTTCCTGCCGAAGCGCCGTCCGACATCGAACCCACCGCCGACATGCTCAGGCCCGGTAATGCCGATCGTCGCGCGGGTGATCGGGTCGGCGGTGGCGCGCTTAGGGATCAGGTTGACGCTGCCGCCGATGCCGGTGCCTCCGGGCGCTGCGCCATTGAGGAACGCGCTGGCACCGTTCAGGACCTGCACCGATTCATATAATTCCGGCGCGACAAGCTGCCGCGGGGTGATGCCGTACAGTCCGTCAAAGCCGATATCGTCACCCGCCAGCGCGAAGCCACGGATGACGAACAGTTCGCCCGCGATGCCGAAACCGGTGGTGGTGCGGATGGTGGGGTCGTTCTCCAGCACCTGGCCCAGGGTCTGCGGTTGCTGGTTGAGGATCAGCGCGGCGTTGTAGCTGCGGATCGCGAACGGGATGTCCGCTGCATCCTTGTCGCCGAGCACCCCGGCACTGCCTTTCAGTTCGACGCCCGACTGGTTCTGGCGCTGGGCGGTGACGATGATCGTTTCCCTGTCCTCTGCCTCCTGCTGCTGCGCCAGGGCGGGGCTGGCGAGGCCAATCGCTCCGAGCGCGGTGGCGGCAAGCAGGGCAGGGCGGAACGAGAAACTCTTCACGGCTTGAATTCCTTGGATTGAGAAGTGCAAAGATCAGGTGCGGCGCGTGCGCATCGCCCAGAAGACGGCGGCAACCGGCGCGCTGAGCGCGGCCCAGGAAGCGGCATCGCGCCAGCCATCCCCGGTGAGCGCGACGACAAGCCCCGCAAGGCCGATGCCGAAAATGGCGAGCGGCCAGGCGAAGATGGCGCGGAGCGATCGCGGGCGGGTCATTCGGCGGGCTCGGCAATGGCGGCTGGCGACCGGGCTTGCGCGGGGCTGCTCGTCCGGCCCCTGGCCAACCAGAGATAAAGGCCCGTACCCAGCACATGCATGGTGAACAGCGTCAGCGCGGCCCAGAGCAGCTTGAGCGGCAGGCCGCCATAGTCGCCGAAATGCAGCGGCCGTGACAGCGATAGCGCCTGATAATACCAGGGCATCTGCCGGGCGTCGGTAAAGCGGCCGGTCTCCGCGTCGATCAGCGCCGGGGTCAGCAAACGCTCGGTCAGCGGACTGTCGCCTTGAAAGAACACGGCATAATGGTGGTTGGAGCTGAACGTGCCGCCGGGAAAGGCAATGAATTGCGGGTTGTTGTCCGGCAGCTTGGCACGCGCCGCCGCCATCGCCGTGTCGAGCGAGCCATAGCGCGCAGGATCGAGCGGCTCGCGCCCGGCATATTCGCGCGTCATCTCGGCGAGTTCGTTGGCCTTCCACAGTTTCTCGATCGGCACCGCGAAGGCGTTGATCACTCCCGTCAGTCCGACCACCAGCATCCAGGCCAGCCCGACAATCCCCAGCAGATTATGGTAGTCGAGCCATTTGGTGCGGGCGCTGCGGCTGCTGCGCAGCGCGCCGAAGTCCAGCTTGCGCATGAACGGCGCATAGAGAACCACGCCCGAGACCAGGGCCGCGACAAAGGCGATGCCCATCACGCCCAGAAACAGCATGCCGGGCAGGCCAAGGAACATGTCGGTGTGCAATTTCAGCAGGAAGTGCATCACGCCGCCGTCGCTTTCCGCCACCTTGCCGATCAGCTTGCCGGTCGAGCGGTCGAACGACTGGATCGTCATGTCCGCCGCTGGGGAATCGGGGCGCGGCCCAGTGGTGATCGTCATCGACGGCTGGTCGTTGTCGAATGCCATGTAGAGCGGCACTTCGCCCGGCCGATTGGCGAGCGCCCGCGCCAGCATGTCGTCCAGCGACAGCAGGCCCTTGCTGGTACCCGACGAGCCGATGCCGGGCATCCCGAACACCGGCTGCTCCTCGGTCAGATAATCGATCTCGTCGTGGAAGATCAGTGGCAGCCCCGTGATGCACAGCATCAGCAGGAATGCGGTGCACGCCAGGCTCGTCCATTTGTGCACGATGGCCCAGGTCCTGATCGAGGAGCGGGTCATGGTCTGTCCGCGAAGCCTGTTACGACGTCCGCATCATGTTCTTCACAGTGCACAAGCATCGCCAATCCCGATTCCATCGGGCTGGGGAGCTATCGCAACCGGCAGATTGCGTCAATGATAATCATTCGCATCTATCGGACGGAAATCGGTTGCGAATATCACGCAGAAGCGGCGTGCCCTGCTTCGGCTTTAGGTGTCAGGCAGGGCATCGCCGCGGGGTTTTCCGAGCAGTGCTAGCGCACCGGTTCTTCAAACCCCACGAACACGGCGGCCTCATCGACCGACTTGCGCGTGGAAACCACCGCGTTCGCCGGGAAGCTCTCGTCCGGCCACCCCAGGGCGATGCTCTTCATGATCACCTGATCGTCCGCGATCCCCGCATGTTCGCGCACGACCGGTGACTGCATGATGCCCTGGCTGTTGATGACCGTGCCGAGCCCGCGCGACCACGCCGCGTTGACCAGGGCCGTCGCGACAGCGCCGCAATCGAATGGAGTATCGTCGCTGCCATCCAGTTCGCGGTCATAGGTGATGATGATGCACACCGGTGCATCGAACTGACGGAAGCCGCGCAGAACCCAGTCCTGGCGGGCATCTGCGTCGTCGCGCGCGATGCCCATTGCAGAAAACAGCTGCTTGGCGACCCCGATCTGCCGGTCGCGATGCGGTCCGGCAAAGGGCTTGCCGGTGCGGAATTCGCGCGACTGCGGCACGCCGGCGATCATCCTCTCGGTATTGCCCTGCCGGATCCGGTCGAGTGGTTCGCCGGTAATCACGTAGAAATTCCACGGCTGGGTGTTCATCGAAGATGGCGCGCGCATCGCGATCCGCAGGATCTCCTCGATCAGAGCGCGCGGCACCGGATCCGGTTTGTATCCACGGATGCTGCGGCGACCCAGAACGACCTCGTCAAAATGCATGCAGGCTCCTTTGAATGCAAAGCCTGTTCATGAACCAAGCTGGGCGGCGTGGAAAGCCCGGTTTCGGGACCTCGAGCCGAGGAATTCACTCCCGCTACGGTCATCTGCTCGGAAGCCCTCGAACCTGGCTTCGGACCTGTCTGCAAAGATTATGCAGGGCTTTGTGCGAGAACCGGCTATGGCTGGTACGGTCGTCCTCCTGAAGCGATAGGTCTGTTCGTGCGATCCGATACCGGCAAGCGTGTCCTGCTGCTCCACAATGCCAAATCGCGTCAGGGCGAGGCTGCACTCGGGCCGGTGCGCGCGCGGCTGGAAGCGGCGGGCCTCTCGGTCATTGTCGAGCCCTTCGCCAACCTGCCCGAAATCGCGCGGGACATCTCCCGGCTGCATCAATCGGCCGATATCATCGTGGTGTGCGGCGGCGATGGATCGATCTCGTCGGCAGCCCCGGCGGTGATAGAGAGCGGGCTGCCGCTGGGCATCATTCCGGCCGGAACCGCCAACGACCTTGCCCGGACGCTGTCCATCCCGCTCGATTTTGCTGCCGCCGCAGACGTGATCGTCGCCGGGCACACACGGCAGATCGATGTCGGGATGGTCAACGGCCATGCCTTTTTCAACGTCGCCAGCATCGGCCTCAGCAGCGATCTGGCGCAGAAGCTCGATCCTGCGATCAAGAAGCGCTTCGGGCGGCTGGGCTATGCGGTCGCCGCGCTGCGGATCCTGGCCGGGGCACGGCGCTTTCGCGCGAGGATCATCGAGAAAGGCAGCGGGATCAGGGTCAAGACCTATCAGATCGCGATCGGCAACGGGCGTCTTTACGGGGGTGGCAATGTCGTCGAACAGACCGCCGCGATCGATGATGGGTCGCTGGACCTGTACAGTCTGGAGATGCGCAACCTTTGGAAGCTCGCCTTGATGGTGCGCGCCTTCCGCACGGGTACGCATGGCGCCTGGAAAGAGGTGAGGACCGCCCGCTGCGTCGAGTTCGATATCGAGACGCGGCGCCCCATGCCGATCAACACCGACGGGGAAATCGTCACCGCGACGCCAGCGCATTTCAAGGTTCTGCCCGGCGCGATTACTGTCCTCGCTCCTGCAGCGGTCGCCAGGCAAGGCGTGGCTTTACGCCTGTTTCATCGCTGAACCCCAGTCAGGGGCTGTCTGATCGCGGCGATGAGTGGCGGAGCGGGAGGGATTCGAACCCTCGATACGCTTTTGACGTATACTCACTTTCCAGGCGAGCGCCTTCGACCACTCGGCCACCGCTCCGCATGTCCTGGAAGGCGACCCCCTATATCCAAGCGGTGCACCGCGCAAGCGGTGTTTGCACCGGAGGGGCGCGCTCAGGAGACGACGTGATAGCCCAGCACGAGGCCCGAAATGCTGACCTGTTCGGGCCGGGTCTCGACATGCTTGAGCGTCAGCGTCGCGCGGGCGCCCTCGGTCAGGAGGATCTCGCTGCGTTGCGCGACATCCTCGCCCAGCTTGCACGTCAGGTTCATCTCGTCGCCGAAAACATCCTCGTCGTCGATGTTGAGCACCTGCCCATAGCCGATGCCGATCGACGCATAGAGCTTGCGTTCCTCGGGCAGCACCATGTTGGCGGCGTTCAGCTGACGCATGATGCCGCGCGCGGCGCGCACCGCGTCGTCGGTATCATCGAACAGGCAATAGAGATTGTCGGCCTCGGCCTTGATCAGCAGCCCGCCATGATCCTCGATCTCGGGCAGCGCGAGGCGCTTCATCTGGTGCACCATCAGCAGGAAGGCGGCGACGCCATGGCGCTGGGTGGTGCGCGAAAAGCCGCTCATGTCGAGCACCATGACCGCGCGGGTTTCCCCGAACACCTGGTGGATGCGTTCGGCGATCGATGGCAGGTTTTCAGGCTGTTCAATCATCTCGTCGAGCAACCGGTCGAGCGTGGTGCGGCTATTGCGCAGTGCCAGCGGCGTGTCGTCGTCTTCCTCGTCTGCCCCCGTCATGCCCACCCCCCTCGATACGCGCCTGCAGCTTGCACGGCGGACGGCGGTTTCGCAAGCCGGTGCGCCATGTTAGCGTCCGCGCCATGACAGCCACCCGACTCCGCTCCACCGCCCTGCGTTTCGCCGCATCGCTCTTGCCCCTGACCCTGCTGGCCGCCAGCGATCCGCCGCCGGCCAATCCGGGGCCGGGAGACATTATCGCCGCCGCGCCGCAAGGCGACTGGGTGCGTATCCCGGCGGACGATCTGCTGGTGATGGACCTTGCGCCCGATGCGAAGGGCAGGCCGCGCCGCGTGGTCATCCAGCTGATGCCCGCGCCCTTCAGCAGCGGCTGGGTTAGCAATATCCGCAAACTGGCAGCCGCGCACTGGTGGGACGACGCCGCGATCGTGCGCGTGCAGGACAATTATGTCGTGCAATGGGGCGATCCCGATGCGGAGGACGAGGCGAAGGCCAAGCCGCTGCCTGCGGGAATCGCCAAGGTGCCGGAAGGCGAATATGTGTTCGATCGAAAGGGCGTGAACATCGCTGCCGGTAACAGCGGTTCCGAGCCTTGGACGGGTCCCGACGCCTATGCCAAGGCGCTGGGTTTCTCCGGTGGCTGGCCGCTCGCCGGCAACGACGATCATGTCTGGCCCGTCCATTGCTACGGCATGGTTGGCGTCGGTCGCAACCTGTCGCCCGATACCGGGTCGGGCGCAGAGCTCTACACCGTGATCGGTCATGCGCCGCGGCATCTGGACCGCAACATCGCTTTGGTCGGGCGCGTGGTCGAAGGGATCGAGCACATGTCGAGCCTTCCGCGCGGTACCGGTGCCCTGGGCTTCTACGAAAGTCCCGAAGAGCGAACCGTCATCCGCTCTGTGCGGTTGGCCACCGAGTTGCCGGAGGCGGAGCGGCCGAGGCTCGAATATCTGAACAGCAGCAGCGAGTCGTTTGTCGCCTATGCGCGTGCGCGGGCGAACCGGAAGGACGCCTTTTTCAATATCCCTGCTGGCGGCGCGGATATCTGCAACATTCCGGTTCCGATTCGGAAAATTACGCAATAAAGTAATAAAATAACAAAACTGGTCGCGGAGGATCACAGGCAGGAGTAAAGGGCGGGACAAACACAACCAGCAGGAGAAGACTGTCATGCGCGTTGGCACCGTCAAGGAAATCAAGAACCACGAATATCGCGTCGGCATGACGCCCGAAAGCGCCCGCGAACTGGTGCAGCACGGGCACGAGGTATGGGTGCAGTCGGGCGCGGGCCTGGGCATCGGTGCCAAGGACAGCGATTATCAGCGCGCTGGCGCGAAGCTGATCGAGACTGCCGCCGAAATCTTTGCCGAATGCGAGATGGTGGTGAAGGTCAAGGAGCCGCAGTCCATCGAGCGCGCGATGCTGCGCGAAGGACAGATCCTGTTCACCTATCTGCACCTCGCGCCCGATCCGGAGCAGACGAAGGATCTGGTCGATTCCAAGGCGGTGTGCATCGCCTATGAGACGGTGACCGATGCCAGCGGCGGTCTTCCGCTGCTCAAGCCAATGAGCCAGGTTGCCGGGCGCATGTCGATCCAGGCGGGCGCGACGGCGCTCGAAAAGGCGCATGGCGGGCGCGGCATCCTGCTCGGCGGGGTTCCGGGCGTGCTGCCGGGTAATGTGTGCGTGATCGGCGGCGGCGTGGTCGGCTTCAATGCGGCGCAGATGGCGGCAGGGCTGGGCGCGGACGTGACGATCCTCGACCGCAACCCCGAGGTGCTCGAGAAACTCGGCTATTATTTCGAGGCGCGCGCCAAGACGCGCTTTGCCAATGTGTCCAACGTCGCCGATAGCGTCGCCAATGCCGATCTCGTGATCGGCGCGGTGCTGATCCCCGGCGCCGCCGCGCCCAAGCTGGTAACGCGCGAGATGCTGGGCACGATGAAGCCTGGCGCGGTGCTGGTCGATGTAGCGATCGACCAAGGAGGGTGCTTCGAGACCAGCCATGCCACCACCCATGCCGATCCTACCTATGTGGTCGACGGCATCGTGCATTATGCGGTGGCCAACATGCCGGGCGCGGTGGCGCGCACCAGCACCTATGCGCTCAACAACGTCACCCTGCCGCACATGCTGCGCATGGCCGACAAGGGCTGGAAGGACGCGCTGCGCAGCGATCCGCACCTGGCGGCAGGCCTCAACGTCTGGAACGGGCGGGTGACCTACAAGGCAGTGGCGGATGACCTGGGTTATGCCTATTGTCCGCTCGAAGAGGCGCTCGCCTGAAGCGCCGCACGCGCAAGGAGAGCCGCCGATGATCGCCGACCACCAGAAGCCTATCGATTCCCCGTTCGGCCGCCATAGCGAACCGCATGAGGTGCTCGAAGGCATCGACCTCAAGGGCAAGGTGGTGATCGTCACCGGCGGCTATTCGGGGATCGGGCTGGAAACGGTGCGCGCGCTGGCGGCAGCGGGCGCATCGGTCACCGTGCCGGCGCGCGATACCGAAAAGGCCAATGCGGCGCTGGCAGGCATGCCCGGCGATATCCGCATCGCGCTGATGGATCTGGCCGATATCGCATCGGTCAAGCGGTTCGCACTCGGCTTTGCCTCCGACAACACGGCGCTCGATCTGCTGATCAATAATGCTGGCGTCATGGCCTGTCCGGAAATGCGGGTGGGGCCGGGCTGGGAGCTGCAGTTCGGCACCAACCATATGGGCCATTTTGCGCTGGCGACGACCTTGCTGCCGCTGATCCAGCGAACGGAGAATGCGCGGGTGGTGGCGCTGTCTTCCACCGGGCACAAGCTTTCGGATATCCGCTGGGACGATCCCAACTGGACCGATGGCAGCTATGACAAGTGGAAGGCCTATGGCCAGTCCAAGACCGCGAACAGCCTGTTCGCGCTGGGCATGAATGCGCGGTTGAAGGAGAGCGGCGGCGAGGCTTTCGCGGTGCATCCAGGCGGAATCTTCACCCCGCTGCAGCGCCATCTGCCGACCGAGGAAATGATCGTGCTCGGCTGGCTCAACGAACAGGGCGAGATTTCCGACGGCGCCCGCGCCATGTTCAAGACGCCGAGTCAGGGCTGCACGACCACGCTCTGGGCGGCGACCAGCCCGCTGCTCGACGGCAAGGGCGGGGTCTATTGCGAGGATTGCAACATCGCTGCGCTCTCGGGCGAGCAGCCGGTGCGCTATCGCGATGTCGAGCCGCACGCGGTCGACCAGGACAGCGCCGAACGGCTGTGGGAAATGAGCGAGAAGCTGCTGGCGCAGGCCTGACCAACAGCTCTAGCGAAATTCCGCAAAGGCGATCACGCGGCGGAAGCCGGCGCGGCATTGCGGCTGGCCGTCGATCACCTGCGCCTCGTGCCAGATCTCACCCGAATGATAGCCCCAGCGCGCCAGCCGCTGCATGGGGCGATCGGTCATCCGGCGGCCGAGCCATTGCGCGAGCGCGGGCTTGAGCGCGGCGCGGGCTCGGGCCGGCGAACCGCAATCGCGCGCGCCGTGCCAGCTATCGACATTGCGGGCGAGATCGGCCTGTACGCGGTGTACACTGCCCTTGAGGGCTGTATCGCTGGGCGAGGCAAATTCCAGCCGCTGCGCGCGCGCCGTTCCACGCGGCACCATGAGCGCGAGCGCTGCCACCGCCAGAATCAGCAGCAGGACCAGCCAGGTTCGCGCCATGGATCGCTCCACAAGGGATCATCGGTGGCCTGATCGCCGATGCGCGGGCACGAAGGTTGGCCAGCAGCCGTTTTGGGTCGACGAATTACCCCGCACACCGTCGATCAGACCGCTACCAGTCTAGGCGCGATGATGCCTATCGCGGCTGTGGCATATTGTCGCAAATGACGGGAAATCGCAGATATATCGCCCGGTGCGGCGTTACATCAGGACAGATCGACCCTGGGTGTCGCGATGACCACCTTGCGCAGCAGCCGCTGCACCTCGGCATCGCCGCGCCACTTTTCCGCGATGCGCTTGTTCAGCGTTGCCGAATACCAGCGCTCGCCCAGCGTCGCTGCCTGCTTGAGCAGGGTCACCAGGGTCGCGCGGTCACCCATGCACGAGGCGTGGAAGGCGGGCGTCATGCGGGTCTTGCGCTCGCCCTCGGCAAATTCGCGTCGCGCCTCGGCGACTAGGACCAGATGCGCCGTGGACGGATTGCGCTCGATGGCCGCATCGAGCTGGGTAGACAGGCGCTTCATTTCCGGTACCCCGCGCAGCGCCGCCAGCGCGCGATATTCACGCGCATAGGCCTTGATGTCGCCGCGCGAGATATGCGCCCAGGCCAGGCAGTTGCGGATGGTGGCGTCCGAAGGATATTGCGACTTCAGTTGCTCGAGCTCCATCACCGCGCGCCGGTCGCGCCCCGCCTGCCAGTGCGCACAGGCGCGCTCGACCGCGATGGCGGGGGTTCCGGGCAGCAGCAGCTGCGCGGTATCATATTCGCGCTGCGCGGCGGCATCCTGGCCGAGATCGGACAGGACATTAGCGTACCAGAAATGGGTCAGCCCGTCGCGCGGGTCGAGCGCGAGCGCGCGGCGGAAGGAATCGACCGATCGCTGCGCATCGTAGCTCCACCAATACTGGATGAAGCCGTTGGCGCGATGCGCCGCCGCGAGCTGGTTGTCGAGCGCGAGCGCCTGTTCGACCGCCGACTTGGCGGCGCTGTACGCCCGGCTTTCGGTCGCCGCGCCATATTCGCGATAGATCAGCCAGGCCTCGGCCAGGCCCGCATAGGCCGGGGCGAAATCCTTGTCCGCGGCGATCACCTTTTCGTACAGCGCGATGGCACGGCGCAGGTCCTCGGGGGTGCGCCGTGCCCACAGGTCGCGCGCGGCGACATAATCGTCGGTAACGGTTTTGTTGTGCGGCAGGGCTGCGGCCCGCTCGATCGGCGACGGGCCAGGCGCGAGCATGTCAGTCAGCATGACGGTCGCAACGACCAGCGCGCCGATGGCGGTGACCACGCTTGCACCGACGAAAAGGCGTTTGCCCCCGCGCGCTGCCGGGGAAGGGGCGACGCTCGAAGGCACGGCATTCTGCGGCGGCGGGTCGCTTGCTGCCGGAACCTGCGGCGGCGGCTGATCGGCCGGACTGTCCAGGTCGCGCTGCTCCGCACGCCCGGCCCAGGATGCAAGCTCATGCTCATAGGCGAAGACCGAACCCTGCTTGCCGCCGGGCAAACGGTGCACGGGCAGGTCGCGTTCGCGCGCCCATCGCATCACGGTGGTGCGGTCGCGGCGAAAATAGCCCGCAATGGCCTTCCAGCCATCGAGCCTGCGCTCAGTTTGATCCGGCTGGCTCAAGAAAATTGCCCGTTAATGACCGCATCACCCGCATGACGGCACGGTTCGACCGATCAACCCCGCGCCCTGTCGCTTTGCCTATCGGCAGGCTGAGCCGCCTGTCCAGACATTATGTTATAAATCAGGCATATCGCTGCGCTATTTTGTATCTGTACGGCGCGCTCCCGCGATGCGGATGGCAGGAATGCTGGCTGATCACGAGGTTCGTCGAAAAACACCGCACGCGCAGTGGGCACTCTGGCCAAGCTTCCGGGGGAGCGGCGCGCAGCGGCAGCTGGCCAGCCGTCATGTGGCCGAATCGATCATGACCCTCTCCGGCTCGAGAGCTGCGACTCTAGGGTCGGTGCACCGAATGTCTTGAAGGAATGGTAGCGGAGGAGGGACTTGAACCCCCGACCTACGGATTATGATTCCGCCGCTCTAACCAGCTGAGCTACTCCGCCATCCCGGCAGGCACGGGCCATTGGCCGGTGCAGGTCGCGCCCTATAATTGGACGATGCGCCGCGGTCAAACCAAATTGCACTTTGTCTGCGCCAAGAATTGCCTGCGTCGCTTGCGGGCTTGTTTTCCGCGACCGCAACCGGCAGATGGCTGGCGATGCCGTAAGGGCAGGGGCGGGATCTTGAGGAGGGAGTGCCGTGCAGGACAGCTATGACATCGCGATCGTGGGGGCAGGCCATGCCGGAGCCCAGGCCGCGATCTGCCTGCGCCAGATGGGCTTTGAGGGCACGATCGGTCTGATCGGCGACGAATCCTTCCCTCCCTATGAGCGGCCGCCGCTCTCCAAGGAATATCTGGCGGGCGACAAGCCGTTCGACCGCATCCTGCTGCGCCCCGAAGCCTTCTGGACCGAGCGGAGAATTGACCTGCAGCTCGGCAAGCGCGTCACCGCGGTCGATCCGGTGGCGCACAGCCTGACGCTGAGCGGCGGTGCGAGCGTGGGCTATGGCACGCTGATCTGGGCCACCGGCGGCACCCCGCGCATGCTCGATTGCCAAGGCAGCAATGCGCGCAACGTGTTCGCCGTGCGCACCCGCGCCGATGTCGACAAGATCATGGCGCGCATGGAGACGACCCAGAGCGTTGCCATCATCGGCGGGGGTTATATCGGGCTGGAAGCGGCCGCGGTGATGCGCAAGCTCGGCAAGCAGGTGACGCTGATCGAGGCGCTCGATCGGGTGCTGTCGCGCGTCGCCGGCCCCGCGCTGTCGGCGTTTTTCGAGGAAGAGCACCGCGCGCACGGTGTCGATCTGCGCACCGGCTATACCGTCGACCATATCGAAACCGATGATTCTGGTCATGCCGTTGCGGTGCAATGCGGCAATGGCGAGCGGATTGCGGCGGACATGATCATCGTCGGCATCGGCATCATCGCGCAGACGGGCCCGCTGATCAGCGCCGGAGCGGCCGGCGGCAACGGCGTCGATGTCGATGAATTCTGTCGCACCAGCCTGCCGCATGTCTATGCGATCGGCGATTGCGCCGCGCATGCCAATGCATTTGCGAACGATCGGGTCATCCGGCTGGAATCGGTGCAGAATGCCAATGACCAGGCGAAGGTTGCCGCAGCGCACATTCTCGATCAGGCGCAGGCCTATAACGCGATTCCCTGGTTCTGGTCTAACCAGTATGATCTCAGGCTGCAGACCGTGGGCCTTTCGGTCGATTATGATCAGGAGCTGGTGCGCGGCGATCCGGCGAGCCGCAGCTTCTCGGTCGTGTATCTGCGCGGGGGCAAGGTCATCGCGCTCGATTGCGTCAATGCCACCAAGGATTATGTCCAAGGCCGCAAGGCCATTCTCGACGCTATCCCGCTCGATCTTGAACAACTCGCCGATGCCAGCGTGCCGATCAAGGAGGTTGGCCACGCCTGAGCCTTTGTTTTTAGCGAAATCCGGCAAAAAATGTGCGAACCAGGAAACAATCTTGCCCTATCATGGGTTAACCAGCTAGATACGAAGTAACCATCGTATACGGTGTCCCCCAGGTTTCTGCGAGTTAGCCATTCCGCTTTCCGTTCGCCCCACACGAACGTTTCTTGCGCGCTATGCCGTTACCGGCCTGGCGGCGCTGGCGCTCGCCGGTTGTTCTGCGGGCGATGAGGGCAAGGGGCGGCAGCGCCCGACGCCAGAGGTCGGCTTTGTTGTCGCGAAAACCAGTTCGGTGCCGGTCGCGGTCGAGCTTGCAGGCCGCATCGCCGCGTTCGAGATGTCCGAGGTGCGTCCGCAGGTCACCGGCCTGATCCGGCGGCGTTTCTTCACCGAAGGCGCCTATGTCCGCGCCGGGCAGACGCTGTACGAGATCGACCAGCGGCTCTATCGCGCGGCGACCGCCGAGGCCAGCGCCAACCTCAACAGCGCCATCGCCAATGCCGAGGCCACGCGCATCCGTGCCGAGCGTCTGAAGCCACTGGCCGAAGCGCAGGCGGTCGCGATGCAGGACTATGTCGATGCGCAGGCCGCCGCGCGCCAGGCCGCCGCCGCGGTGCAGCAGGGCCGGGCGCAGGTGCAGACCGCCAATGTGAACCTGCAGTTCACCCGCGTGCCTGCGCCGATCAGCGGTCGCATCGGTCGTTCGCTCTTCACCGTGGGTGCGCTGGTCACGGGCAACCAGGTCGAGCCGCTGGCGGTGATCCAGGGCGTCGATCCGGTGTTCGTCGATATCCAGCAGTCGAGCGCCGATCTGCTCGCGCTGCGCCGCTCGCTGGCGCAGGGTGGGGCAGTGCCTGCGAGCGCCGAGGTGTCGCTGATCCTCGAGGATGGCAGCGAATATGGGCCGCGCGGGGTCGTGCAATTCTCCGAAGTGATGGTCAACGCCGCCACCGGAACGGTCACGCTGCGCGCCCGCTTTGCCAATCCGCAGGGGCTGCTGCTGCCGGGGATGTTCGTGCGCGCGCGCTTTGACCAGGCGATCAACACCAACGCCATCCTGGTGCCGCAGGCCGCGGTCACCCACAATGCGCGCGGCGAGGCGAGCGTGTTTGTTGTCGGTACCGGCAACAAGGCAACCGAGCGCAAGGTCAAGGCCGAGCGCGCGGTCGGCAATGACTGGGTCGTGACCCAGGGTCTCAAGCCCGGCGACAAGGTGATCGTGCAGGGTCTGGGCAAGGTGAAGCCCGGCGCGCCCGTCCGTCCCGTCCCCGCCAGCAAGCCGCAGGTGATCGCGGCACCCCGACCCGACAAGAAAAGCTGAGGCGCGGCGATGTCGCGCATCTTCATCGAACGGCCGATCTTTGCCTGGGTGCTGGCGATCATCACGATGCTCGCCGGGATCGGCGCGATCTATCTGCTGCCGGTCGAGCAATATCCCGATGTTGCCCCGCCACAGGTCAATATACGTGCGACCTTTCCCGGCGCTTCGGCCGAGACGCTGGAAAACAGCGTCACCCAGATCATCGAGCAGCAGCTGACCGGCATCGACGGGCTGCTGTATTTCAACTCGAGCTCGACCTCGCGCGGGCAAGTGACGATCAGCGCGACGTTCGAAAAGGGCACCGATCCCGATATCGCGCAGGTTCAGGTGCAGAACCAGGTGCAACAGGCGCTCGCCCGGTTGCCGCAGCAGGTGCAGCAGCAGGGGTTGCGCGTCACCAAGTCCAACCCGGACTTCCTGTTCATCGTCGGCGTCTATGACGAGACCGACCGCAGCACCAATATCGACGTTTCCGACTTTCTCGTCTCCAACTTGCAGGACACGCTGTCGCGCATCGAAGGCGTGGGCGAGACCAATGTGTTCGGCTCGCAATATGCGATGCGCATCTGGCTCGATCCGGACCGGCTAGCGTCGGTCGGGCTGATGCCGGGCGACATCATCACCGCGATCCGCAACCAGAATACCGAGGTCGCGGCAGGCGAGGTCGGTGGCCTTCCCCAGCCCGAGAGCAACCGGCTGAACGCGACCGTGACCTCGCAATCGCGGCTGCGCACCGTTGACGAGTTCAAGGCGATCATCCTCAAGTCGGAGCAGACCGGCGCGATCGTCACGCTGGGCGATGTCGCTCGGGTCGAGCTGGGCGCGGAAAACTATTCGGCGTCGAGCCGCATCAACGGTCATCCGGGCGCGGGCCTTGCGATTTCGCTGGCGCCCGGTGCCGACGCGCTCGCCACCGCAGATCTGGTCAAACAGGCGGTTGCGGACGCCAAGGCGAGCTTCCCCCCCGGTTACAATGTCGCCTATGCCAATGATTCGACGGCCTTTATCCGCCTTTCGATCGAGGAGGTGGTGCAGACGCTGATCGAGGCGGTGATCCTGGTCGTCATCGTCATGTTCGTGTTCCTGCAAAGCTGGCGTGCGACACTGATCCCGACCATCGCGGTGCCGGTGGTGCTGCTCGGAACCTTCGCGATCTTCTATCTCGCCGATTTCTCGATCAACACGCTGACCCTGTTCGGGCTGGTGCTGGCGATCGGCCTGCTGGTCGACGACGCGATCGTCGTGGTCGAGAATGTCGAGCGCCTGCTCGAGGAAAATCCCGAGATGACGCCCAAGGAAGCGACGATCAAGTCGATGGGCGAGATACAGGTCGCGCTGGTCGCCATCGCCGTGGTGCTGTCCGCCGTGTTCCTGCCGATGGCGTTTTTCGGCGGGTCGACCGGGGTGATCTATCGCCAGTTTTCGATCACCATCGTTTCGGCCATGGTGCTGTCTGCGCTCGTCGCATTGATCCTCAGCCCCGCACTCACCGCGACGCTGCTCAAGCAGAAAAGGCATGACGGCACCGATCCGGAGAGCCGCATGCACCGCTTCTGGCCGTGGGGCGCGGAAAAGCTGGAACGCGCGCAGCACTGGTTCAACCATGGCTTTGCGCGCGGGACCGATCGCTATGTCGCCGCGGTCGAAAAGGTGGTCGATCGCAAATGGCTGTTCCTGGCGATCTACGCGATCGTGCTGGTGCTGCTGGTGGCGCTGTTCGTGCGGCTGCCCACCGGCTTCCTGCCGATCGAGGACCAGGGCGCGGCGCGGCTGCAATTCCGTCTTCCCGCTGGTGCCACGCAGGGCCGCACGCGCGAGGTGCAACTGGCGATCGAGAAATATATGCTGAACGACGAGCGCAAGAACATTGCGGTGATGTTCAGCGTCGCCGGCGGCGGGCAGGGCGCGGCGGGGCAGAATACCGGCCAGGGCTTCGTCAATTTCGTCGACTGGTCCGAGCGTACCGGCAAGGACGACAGTGCAGATGCGATTACCGAGCGCGCCAACAAGGCGTTTTCGGCTTTTCGCGACGCGCAGGTCAACGTGCTGGTGCCTGCGGCGATCCGCGGCCTGGGCCAGACCAACGGCTTCAGCCTGCAATTGCAGAACACGAGCGGCATGAGCCGGGAAGAGTTCGCAGAAGCGCGCGACAAGCTGCTGGAATTGGCCGAGAACGATCCCGTCCTGGCAGGGGTTCGGCTCGGCGAGCTGCCCGATGTGCAGACGCTGCAGGTCGATATCGACCAGCCCAAGCTGGCGTCACTGGGGCTGAACCAGAACGACGTGAACACCACCTTGTCCGCTGCCTGGGGCGGACAATATGTCAACGATTTCATCGACCGCGGACGGGTCAAGCGCGTGTTCGTGCAGGCCGATGCGCCCTATCGCGCGACGCCCGACGATATCGGCCGATGGTTCGTGCGCGGCAATGACGGCCAGATGGCGCCGTTCAGCGCCTTTGCCCGCACCCGCTGGTCGACCACCCCGACGACGCTGTCGCGCTTCCAGGGCTATCCCAGCTTCCAGTACGAGGGCCAGGCGGCTCCGGGGCAGAGCTCGGGCGCGGCGATGGACCGCATTGAGGAACTCGCTAAGCAGATTCCGGGCGTGAGCGTTGCCTGGTCGGGCCTGTCGTTCCAGGAGCGGCTGTCCTCGGGCCAGGCTCCCTTGCTCTATTCGCTGTCGCTGCTCGTCGTCTTCCTGTGCCTTGCTGCGCTTTATGAGAGCTGGACGATTCCTGTCGCGGTGATGCTGGTGATCCCGCTCGGGCTTGTCGGAGCAATCTTCGCGGTGACGCTGCGCGGGCTGGAAAACGACGTGTACCTCCAGATCGGCCTGCTCACGACGATGGGGCTTGCGGCGAAGAACGCCATCCTGGTGATCGAATTTGCCGAACAGGCGGAAAAGCGAGGCGCGCGGGTGATCGATGCGGCGCTGGAAGCGGCGCGCCTGCGTCTCCGCCCGATCCTGATGACCAGCCTTGCCTTCATCTTCGGCGTGCTGCCGCTGGCCTTGTCGAGCGGGGCAGGCGCAAACAGCCGCATCGCCATCGGCACCTCGGTGATCGGCGGCATGCTGACCGCGACGGTGCTGGCGATCTTCTTCATCCCGCTGTTCTTCGTGCTCGTCCGCCGGACGACGCGCGACACGCTGAAGAAGCTGCATATCGGCGAGCCGAAGCCCGCCGGAATCAGCTCGGGTGAGGGCACTGCATGAAACGTGCTGGTCCCCTGATCGCGCTGGCGCTGCTCGCGGGCTGTTCGATGGCACCCAAATATGTCCAGCCGGACCTGCCGGTACCCGCCTCCTGGCCGGCGGGCGATGCCTATCTCGCGCAAAGCGAAGCCGCGCTGCCGGTGATGAGCTATCGCGAGGTCTTTGCCGATCCGCGGCTGGTGCAGGTGATCGAGCGGGCGCTGGCCAACAATCGCAACCTGCGGGTGGCAGCTGCGAATATCGAGGCGGCGCGCGCGCAGTTCCGCATCCAGCGCGCGGCGCAGCTGCCGCAGATCAGCGCGCAGGCCAACCGTACGCAGTTCGATAATGGCACCGCCAATCAGAACCGCAATCAGGATATCGATATCGGCAACAACCCGTCGGCGAGCCGCTCGACCGCGGGCACGCGCTATACCGCCGATCTCAGCACCACCGCGTTCGAACTCGACCTGTTCGGGCGGTTGCAGTCGCTGTCGGATGCGTCGCTCAACCGCTATTTCGGCACCGAAGCGGCGGCGCGCGCGACCCGGCTGACGCTCATCGGCGATATTGCCGATGCTTGGCTTACCTATGCCGCCGACAGGTCGCTGCTCAAGCTCGCCGAGGACACCGCCGCCAACGCACGCGAGCGGGTGAAGCTGACCCGGCTGCGGCTCGATGGTGGCATCGCCCCGCGCACCGATTTGCGCCAGGCCGAGCAGATCCTCGCGACGGCCGAGGCCGATATCGCGCAGCAGCGCACGGCATTGGCGCAGGACATCAATGCGCTGCAACTGCTGGTGGGCGCGCCACTCGACGAGGCGCTGCTGCCGCAATCGATCGCCGATGCAGGCGACGCGGTGCGGGTGCTGCCCGCCGGGCTCGATTCGACCATATTGCTGCGTCGCCCCGATGTGCTGCAGGCCGAATATGAACTGCGCGCCGCCAACGCGGAGATCGGTGCAGCGCGCGCCGCGCTGTTCCCGCGCATCACGCTGACCGGGCTGGCGGGCCTGGCGAGCAACGCGCTCTCCACCCTGTTTACCGGCGCGGCGTTCAACTATTCTGTGGGTGAGACGGTGCGCTATTCGATCTTCGCCGGGGGGGCGGCGCGCGCAGGCGTCGCGCAGACCCAGGCGCAGCGCGATGCGGCGCTGGCGGGCTATGAAGGCGCGATCCAGGCGGCATTCCGTGATGTTGCCGATGCGCTGGCGCGGCGCGGCACGATTTCCGAGCAGTTGCGCGCCAACCGCTCGTTCGTCGATGCGGCGGAGGACAGCTTCCGCCTGACCGACATGCGCTATCGCGGTGGGCTCGACAGCTTCCTCACCAGCCTCGATGCGCAGCGCTCGCTTTATCAGGCGCAGCGCACGCTGCTGACGACGCAGCTGGTCGAGGCGAGCAATCGCGTGACGCTCTACCGCGCGCTGGGCGGGGAGACGGTGGAGCGTCCCGACGTCTCAAGGCCCTGATGTCGCGCGTACCCCCTGCCTGAGAGGGAGGGGCGCAGGTCGGCAGAGTCCGCTAACCCTGTAGAACCCCTCAGCCCTTGGGGCGCTTGGCAAAGGGCTTTGCGCCTGGCTTGCCCGCCGGACGCGGTTTGCCATCGAAGCGGGGCTTGCCGCCAGGGCCGCCAGCGCGTGGCGCATCGCTGCGCGGACCGCGTGCAGGACGATCGGCATAGGAGGCGCGATCGGCCTGGGTCTTCTTGTCGCCAAAGGTCTTGCGGTCACCAAAGGGCTTCTTGTCCCCGAACGGCTTCTTGTCGCCGAAAGGCTTGCGATCGCCCGCAGGCTTGCGGTCGCCATAGGGCTTGCGCTCGCCATCCTCGCGCGGCGGGCGGCGGTCGCCATCGGTGCGCGCTTCGTAGCGCGGCCTCAGCGGCGCATTGCTGCGACCCGTTTTGCCCGATCCCGATCCGCCACGGCGATCGCCACGCGGCGGCGGACCCGAGCGCGGGCGATAGGCGGGAGGACCATCGGCGGCGGTGATCATCACGCTGCCCTCGTCGCCATCCTCGCCGCCCGAGGTGCGCTTGACCGCCTCGGCGAAGCGATCCGCAACCGCACGCGGGATTTCGAAATGGGTGCTGTCATCGCCCAGGCGGATCGCGCCGATCTCGCCGCGGGTGATGTGCCCCCGGCGGCAGAGCAGCGGCAGCAGCCAGCGCGGATCGGCATTCTGGCGGCGGCCGATGTTCATCTCGAACCAGATCGTGTCCTCGAAGCCGGGGCGGGGGCCACGCTCGCGCTGCGGCGGCGGGGCCGAGGCATCGAGCAACTCTTCGGGCGCGGGCATCTGTGCCCGGTGCGCCTGGACCAGCATCACGGCGAGGTCCTCGGCGCTGCGTTCTGCCAGCAGCGCCTGGGCGAGTTCGCGGTCGGCCTCCTCGGCCTCGACGGGCGCACGGAGCCGCTCGAGCAGGCGCTCGCGATCGGCCTGGCGGATGTCTTCGGCCGAAGGCGGATTGATCCATTGCGCGGGGATGTTCGCGCCGCGCAGCATCTGTTCGAGGCGACGACGGCGCGGATAGGGCACGATCATCAGCGCGGTGCCCTTCTTGCCCGCACGGCCCGTGCGGCCCGAACGGTGCTTGAGCGTATCGGCATCGCGCGGCAGCTCGACATGGATGACCAGCGACAGGCCGGGCAGATCGATGCCGCGTGCGGCGACGTCGGTCGCCACGCAGACGCGCGCGCGGCGGTCGCGCAGGGCCTGCAACGCCTGGTTGCGCTCGTTCTGGCTGTGCTCGCCCGACAGCGCGACGGCGGAGAAGCCGCGCTCGATCAGGCTCGAATGCAGATGGCGGACATTGTCGCGCGTCGCGCAGAACAGGATTGCGGTCTCCGCCTCGTACAGGCGCAGCAGGTTGACCACGGCATTTTCGGTGTCCGATGGCGCGACTGTGCAGGCGATATAGTCGATATCGCCATGGCCGCGCTCTTCACTGACCGTCGAGATACGGTGCGCATCGTGCTGATAACGCTTGGCCAGAGCCACGATCGGCTTGGGCATGGTGGCCGAGAATAGCAGCGTCCGGCGACCTTCGGGCGTTGCGTCGAGAATTTCTTCGAGGTCTTCGCGAAAACCCATGTCGAGCATCTCGTCGGCCTCGTCGAGCACCGCGACCTTGAGCGCCGAGAGATCGAGTGCGCCGCGCTCGAGGTGATCGCGCAGGCGCCCAGGCGTGCCGACGACGATCTGCGCACCATAGCCGAGGTTGCGCCGCTCGCGCGAGGCGTCCATGCCGCCGACACAAGTCGCGATGCGCGCACCGGCAGGGCCATAGAGCCACATGAATTCGCGGCTGACCTGCAGCGCCAGTTCGCGCGTCGGCGCGATGATCAGCGCCAGCGGCGCCGTGCCCTGGCGAACGCGGCCATCCTCGCCGATCAGCTCTGGCGCCATCGAAAGCCCGAAGGCGACGGTCTTGCCCGATCCGGTCTGCGCCGAGACGATCAGGTCGCGGCCCTGCGCTTCGGATTCCAGCACGGCCTGCTGGACGGGGGTGAGCGTGTCATAGCCGTGCGCATCAAGCGCGTCCGACAGAACGGCGGGAACGGTATCAAAAGGCATGGGATTTCAATTCGTGTGATGATGCGAAGGTTCCGCATCATCGGCGAAACCGCGCGCGAGGCCCAAAATCCGGCTTCGCTGCAAGGCTGCGCCCCTAGCGGATTTGCGGCGCGGGCACAATCATATTCGCCCGAGACCCAAGCCCCTCATTTGTATTGCCTCCGATTTGGGTGTATCCTTCTGCCACAAGGAGAGGTGGTTTGGGGATCAAGGCGGCATTAGCTGTTGCAGCGGCGTTCATGGGGGCGCTGGTCCTGCCGGGCGTGGCGCAGGCGCAGGAAGTGGGCGATTGGGTGCTTTCGCCATGGCGCGGCAGCAGCGTTCTCTATCCGGGCGTGATTGAATCGCGGACCGGCACTCTGGTTACCATCCGCTTCGACGATGGCGATGTCGAGACGCGGCAGGCCAGCACGGTCCGGCGGTTCGACTGGCAGCCCGGCAGCCGGATTGCCTGTCTGTGGAGCGACAACAAATGGTATGCTGCGACCATCCGCTCGATCGCAGCGGACGGCTTCACGATGCAAATCCGCTACGATGACGATGGCACGATCGAGAACACCAACACCGGACGCTGCCGCACCCGCTGATTGGGCCTAATAGGTCGCCATCAGGCCGCGCGCGCCAGCGCTGGCGCTGCGTGATACGAGCCGGTTTGCTGCAGCCGGAAACGGCTGATTTCCTGCGCCAGGGTGCGCGACTGTTCGGCGAGCGACCGGGCGGCGGCGCTGGTTTCCTCGACCATCGCGGCATTCTGCTGGGTGATGCCGTCGAGCGCGCCCACGGTGCCGTTGACCTCGCGCAGCCTCGCCGCCTGGCTTTCCACCGATCCGGCAATGGTCGCCACGAATTCGCTGATCTGCAGGATGCGCGTGGTGATCCGCTCGAGCGTCTCACTGGTTTCGCTGACCACCGACACGCCCAGCGCAATCTGCTCGTTCGACGCGCCGATCTTGGTCTTGATGTCCTGCGCGGCATCGGCCGAGCGCTGTGCAAGCGCGCGCACCTCGGATGCCACCACGGCAAAGCCCTTGCCCGCCTCGCCGACGCGTGCTGCCTCGACGCCGGCATTGAGCGCGAGCAGGTTGGTCTGGAACGACAGCCCTTCGATGACTTCGATGATCTGGTCGATCTCGCGCGCCGAATGCTCGATATTGGTCATCGCCACGCGAGCGCGCTCGACGATACCGGCCGATTTTTCTGCCTCGCCCTGCGCTGCGTCGAGGACATGCCGCGCCTCGACCGCGCGATTGGCGGTGTCTGAAATGGAGTCGCTGACTGTGCGGATGGTCGCCACGGTGTCGTGCAGCGTGGCGCTCTGCCGTTCTGTGCGATCGGCCATGTCGTTCGACGCATGGCTGACATCGCCCGCGCTCTCGTCGATGCGCGTCGCCACGCCCGAAATCTTCTCGAGCGACTGGCGCATTCCCTCGAGCGCATCGTGATAATCGGCGCGAAGCTGTTCATATTCTTCCGGGAAGGCCTGGTCGATTCGCGCGGTCAGGTCGTTGCGCGCCATCGCCTTGAGCCCCCGGCCGAGCGCGCCGATGACCTGATTCTGCTTGGCGGCGATGGCGTCGCGGGTGCTGGCGGCTTCCTGCTCCAGCCGTTCGGCCTCGCGCCTGGCTTCGGCCTGCCGCTCGATCATCTGTTCCAGCTGCAGCGAGATCTGTATGAGCACCGCTGCCTCGATCAGCACGATGACGGCATGCAGCAGGACGCGCGGCAGGTCGGCGCCATCGGGAAAGACCCAGGCGGGGATCAGCAGGTTCGCGCCCAGATGATGCACCGCGATCACGGCCGTGCCGGCGACGATCGCGCGCCAGTCGCACATCACCACCAATGTGGCCAGCAGTGCGAAGAACACCATATGGACGTCCATCTGCAGGCTGGATCCGGCTGCCTGATAGAGCATGATCGCGGGATAGACGGGCATGGTGCCGCCGAGAATGATGCGTGCGGTGCTGTCGGCACGGCCGCTGCGCACGATCACGCTCGGAATAAGGGTGACGGCGACTGCGATAGCAACCGGAGCCCAGCCACTGGCGGTGTACAGGCTGATGCCGGCGATCACGGCCACACACAGCCATGCGATGACGATCAGCGCGAAGGCGCCATTCTTGCGAATACCTGTCAGTTCCATGCGACGCTCAACTCTTCCTGGGTGTAGAGGACAAACTGCCGCAGAAAATTGCGGGTGCCTTGATGACAAGGCCGTTATGATGCCAGGCGGCTTCGGTGACCTGCTTGCGCTTGCCATAGACCAGGATCGAACCGGGCAGGGGGCCTGTGCCGATCAAGGCGGCCCCGTTACCCGATGCCCAGCTTATCGTCTGGCCCATGCCTTCACCGTCCAGCGGAATGACCATCATCGGTCCTTCCTCGGGTGGCGCCAGCATGGCAGCCAGCAGCGCGAGCGTCACTACCGCCCCCTGAACGAGCACGGCAAGGCTGATCCCGCTATCAGCTGGCCGTGCAGGGCCTTGTAAGGGAGGCAAAGACGCCGACATCGCCGATACCCATCGGCCGAATTGGTAAATTTTCGCTTATGCAAAGCGATCGCACAAAGAAATATCCATTATGGATGTTTGTGCAATCGGTTGAAGAGCGGGCAGATGGGGCAAATTACCACCAAATTGGGTTTAAATTGCCGCTGCTGCGGCATGCCCGCTCGCCCATGCCCATTGGAAGTTATAGCCGCCCAGCCAGCCGGTGACATCGACCGCTTCGCCAATCGCATAGAGGCCCGGCACCTTGCGTGCCTCCATGGTCTGCGAAGACAGACCGTCGGTGCTGATGCCGCCCGCGGTAACTTCGGCCTTGGCATAGCCCTCGGTACCGTTGGGGTGGAAGGTCCAGCTGGAGAGCCGCCTCTCTGCTTCGCCCAGCACCCGGTCGGGTGTATCCGCGAGCCGCGCATCGCCGCCGATTCGGTCGCTCAGCGTCGCGGCTAGCCGGTCGGGCAGCATGGCGCCGAGCGTGCTGCGCAGCGTCGCCCGGGGTTGCTGGCGCTTGGCCTGGGTCAACCAGCCGGGGGCGGCATCAGGCAGGAAATTGATCGCTACCGGATCGCCATGCCGCCAATAGCTCGACACCTGCAGGATCGCAGGGCCCGACAGCCCCTTGTGCGTGAACAGCGCCGCCTCGCGGAACAGCGCCTTGCCCGCGCGCGCGACGACGTCGGTCGCGACGCCCGAGAGCGAGCGGAACAGCGTCTCGTCTCCTCCCAGCGTCAGCGGGACCAAGGCCGGGCGCGGTTCGACAACCTTGAGGCCGAACTGCCGCGCGAGATCATAGGCAAAGCCGGTCGCACCCATTTTCGGGATCGAGGGCCCGCCTGTGGCGATGACTAGGGCGGGGGCCTCGGCGCTGCGATCGCCCCAGCTGACGCGATAGCGCCCATCGGCATGCTCGACCAAGCGGATGGCATGGCCGAGCGCGATGGTGACGCCGCCCTTGTCGCACTCGTCCAGCAGCATCGCCACGATCTGCTTCGCCGAACCGTCGCAGAACAGCTGGCCCAGCGTCTTTTCATGCCAGGCAATTCCGTGCGCATCGACCAGATTGATGAAATCCTGCGGGCTGTAGCGGCCCAGTGCCGATTTGGCGAAATGCGGGTTGGCGCTGAGATAGCGGTCGGCCTGGGTGTGGATATTGGTGAAGTTGCAGCGTCCGCCGCCCGAGATCAGGATCTTCTTCCCCGGCGCATCGGCATGGTCGATCACCAGCACCCGCTTGCCCCGCTGCCCGGCGATCGCCGCGCAGAACAGCCCGGCTGCGCCAGCGCCGAGGATGATCGCGTCAAAGGGGGAGGGGGAGAGCATGGCGCGGGTCTATGGCGGAACCGGAGGAGGAGGGGAAGGGGCGTGTTCGGGGCACCTCGTTTGCTGCTATCGTCACCCTGCACTCGTTTCAGGGTCCATTTCTCCCCACGCGGCTTCAGCGGCTGAGGCACGATGGATTCTGAAACGAGTTCAGGATGACGGTTGATGGGCGCTGACGATCGCTCAGATCAGCCCCATCGACCGCATGCTAGAATGGCCATCCAGCCCGATAATGATATGGTCATGCACGCCGATGCCCAGCCGCTTGCCCGCCTCGATGATTTCGCGGGTGATCTGGATGTCCTGCTTGCTCGGCTGCGGATTGCCGCTGGGATGGTTGTGCACCAGGATCAGCGACACCGCGCCGAGATCGAGCGCGCGCTTGATCACCTGGCGGGTGTAGATCGCCGCCTGATCGACCGAGCCTTCGGACATAACGTCGTCGCTGATCAGCATGTTCTTGGCGTTGAGGAACAGCACGCGCACCCGCTCGCGCGTCAGATGTGCCATGTCGAGCCGCAGATAGTCGAGCAAGGCCTGCCAGCTCGACAGGATGGGCTGGCGGCGGACGGGCTCGCTCACCAGCCGACGCGCCGCGACCTGGACGATCTTCAGCGCTGCGGCGCTGGTCTCGCCCATGCCGGGTACGGCGCGCAGCGAGTCGCCATCGGCGGTGAGAACGGCAGCGAGCGAGCCGAAATGGTCGATCAGCTGTTTGGCGAGCGGCTTGGTGTCGCGGCGCGGAATTGCCAGCGTCAGCAGATATTCCACGATTTCATGATCATGCAGCCCGGTTCCGTCGGTGTTCAGCAACCGCTCCCTAAGCCGGGCGCGATGGCCTGCGCCGTGATGCCCGCCCGCCGGAAAGTCGGGCAGCTCGGCATCGGCCAGCAGGGGCAGTGAAGAGGACATGGTTTGAAGTTAATCTTTCGCCCCGGCACGGGCAAACGCTTTGTCGGAACGGCTTTGCCGCTGCGTCGTTGCAACGCGATGCTTTGCAAGCCATTCAGGTGACGATGAGCGATCCCGATACCCAGGCCGAGGCAATTCCGCCCGAGCGGCAGGTCCGTGCGTGGCGGCGAATGGCCTGGCCGCTGCGCGTGGCGCTGTACGGCGTCGCATTGCTGGGCCTGGCGGGGCTGGTCGCCTGGACCCAGCGCGAGGATATCGCGCGCAACCTCATCGGAAACGAGCTCGAGGCGCGCGGCATCGAGGCGCGCTACGATATCGAATCGATCGGCGTCGGGCGGCAGACGGTGCGCAACCTCGTGCTCGGCGATCCGAAGCGCCCCGATGCGACGATCGCGCGGCTGAGCGTCGATGTCAGCGGCGGGCTGTTCGCACTGCGCATCGACCAGGTAATCGTCGAGGGATTGCGCGGCTATGGTCGGCTGGACAAGGGGCGCGTCAGCTTCGGCAGCCTCGACAAGCTGCTCTATACCGACAGCAAGGAGCCTTTCCGGCTGCCCCGGCTCGACCTGACGCTGCGCGACGCGCGCGTACGGATCGAGAGCCCTTATGGCACGATCGGGGTCAAGGCCGATGGGCAGGGCAATCTGCGCGACGGCTTCAAGGGACAGCTCGCTGCGATCGGCGCGCGGCTCGCCTATCAGGGCTGCGCACTCGACCGGCCCAGCCTGTTCGGAACGGTCAGCATCGCCAATGAACGCCCTGCCTTTCGCGGACCAATGCGTTTTTCGGGGCTGGCTTGCGATCGGGGCGGTGTCGCTGTCGGTCAATCCTCGATCGCGCTCAGAGCAGAGGCCAATGCGGCGCTCGACCGGGTTGAAGGCGCGCTGATCCCTGCGGTCGGCGCGATCCGGGCCGATGGTTTTGCGGCGGATGGGCTGGGCGGACGGTTGAGCTTTATGATCAAAGGCCAGCAGGTCGACGGTGAGGTCGATCTCGCGCTGGCCGATCCTGCCACTGCCGGAATTGGTTTCCGGCGGTTCGACGCCAGGGGCAGGGCGGTGGTGCGCTTAGGCGAGGCCTCGCCCGATCTGCGCTTCGAGGGCGATCTGCGCGGCGAGAGTCTGGCGGTCGCGCGCGAGCGGCTGACCGGGCTCGATACGGCGGTGAAGGCGAGCGCGAATCTCCCCATCGCGCCGCTGGTGCAGCGCATGGTGAGCGCTGCACGGCGGGCACTGCCGGGATCGGATCTGGCGATGACGGTCGATGCGCGCGCGCGCGGCACCGACACCGCGCTCGCCATCCCGCGCCTGTCGCTGTCGGGGGCGCGGGGCGAGCGGCTGGTCGGCGGCAACAGCCTCAGCGTCCGGCGCGTGGGCGAGGAATGGCAGCTCGCGGGCAATCTTGCGACCGGCGGGGCAGGGCTGCCCGTCGCGCAGCTGCGCATTGTCCCGCGCGGGCAGGGGGCCTATGCGCTCAAGCTGGCGATGGACGCGTATAGCGCGGGCGATGCCTCGCTGGCGCTGCCGCAGTTCGAGGCGTTGTGGAACGGACGCGGCGGCCTGAGCTTTGCTGGCGCGGCGCGACTGTCGGGGCCATTGCCCGGCGGCCGGGTCGAGGGGCTGGCGCTGCCGCTCCAGGGGCGCTGGAGCCAGGCAGCAGGTTTTGCGATGTATGACGGGTGCCAGACCGTGCGTGTGGAACGCGTGCGCGTCTCGAATTTCGTGAGCGGGCGGCAGGCGCTCACCCTGTGCCCCGATCGCAGTGGACCGATCGTCCGGACGGGCGCGCGCGGCCTGCAGATGGCGGCGCGGCTTTCAGGGCCGACGCGGTTACAGGGCAAGCTGGGATCGTCCGACCTGGCGCTGGCAGCAGGCGCGGTGCGGTTCGACTTTCCGGGTAGCGCGCGGCTGTCTGACGTCGATCTGCTGATCGGCCCGGCGCAATCGGGCACGCATATTACCGCGGGCGATTTCAGCGTCGATCTCGGCGGAACGCTCGGCGGAGCCTATTCCGATGCCGAGGCGACCATCGGCGCAGTCCCGCTGGTACTGACCAGGGGCAGCGGGCGCTGGTCTTTCGCGAATTCTGTACTCGATGTGCAGGGCGACGAATGGCTGCTGCGCGATCGTCAGGCGCCCGCGCGGTTCCAGCCGCTGATCACCGACGACATGCGGCTGACGCTCGCCGATGGCCGGATTGCAGTGACCGGCATTCTCGACGAACCGCAGACCTTGCGTCCCGTGGTGCGCGTCGCCATCGCGCATGACCTCGCCAGCGTGACCGGCCATGCCGATCTCTTCGTCGACGCGCTGACTTTCGATGACCGGCTCCAGCCCGAAATGGTCAGCAACATCGCGCTCGGCATCATCGCGAACACGCGCGGGATGGTGACCGGGCAGGGTCGGATCGACTGGTCATCCACCGGCGTCACGTCGAGCACCGGGCGCTTCCGCACCGATTCGCTCGATTTCGCCGCCGCCTTCGGCCCGGTAACAGGGCTGGCGGGCGAGATCGTGTTTATCGATCTTCTCGGCTTCGAGACCGGACCGGGCCAGGTCGTGCGGCTGGCGCAGGTCAATCCCGGCTTCGCGGTCTATAGCGGGCTGATTCGCTATCAGATTCTGCCTGGCTTCAAGATGCGCGTGGAGGGCGGCGAATGGCCCTTTGCGGGAGGACGGCTGCTGCTCGATCCGGGGATGGTCGATCTGGTCAGCGAGGAGCCACGCCGCCTTGTGTTCCGCGTCGACCGCGTCGATGCGGCGCAGTTTCTCGCCGGATTCGATTTCGAGAATATCAACGCCACCGGCCAGTTTACCGGCGTGATCCCGATCGTGTTCGACAAGGATGGCGGGCATGTGCGCGGCGGCCGGCTCGAGGTGATCGGCGATGGCGGTACGCTCGCCTATGTCGGCGAGCTGACCTATGAAGACCTCGGCACGATGGCCAATTTCGCCTTTAACGCCCTGAGATCGCTGCGTTACCGTTATCTCGTCGTCGAGATGGACGGCGATCTGGCGGGCGAGGTCATCACCAAGATCCGCTTTGACGGGCTCAGCCAGGGCGAGGGGGCCTCACGCAATTTCCTCACCCGCCAGGTCGAGAAGCTGCCGTTGCAATTCAACGTCACGATTTCAGCACCCTTCCTGCAGCTGATCACATCGGCGCGGTCGCTTTACGACACGCAGTATATCACCGATCCCGGCGTGCTCGGGCTGCTGCCTGGTCAGGTGAACAATCCGGGGCCCAATTCGACAACGCCGGCAAAACCGGGCATTCAGCCACCAGAAAGCGAGGATCGTCCATGAAGGGCATGAACAGGATGGCGATTTTGAGGAACCCGTGGGGGCAGATGACGGTGATGGCAGTGGCCACCGCATTGCTGGGCGGCTGTGTGACGGTGACGGCACCTGACAAGCCGATCGTCATCAACCTCAACATCAACATCAAACAGGAAGTCGTCTATCGGCTCGATGGCAAGGCCAAAGAGGTGATCGACGAGAATGCGGAGATTTTCTGATGAACAGGGCGATTTTCAAGGCTGGCCTGCTCGGCGCACTGGCGCTGGGGCTCGCCATGCCCGCAATGGCACAGCGCGACCCGGCCTATGAAGCCGCGCGCGAGAATGGCAGCATCGGCGAGAAGCCGGACGGTTATCTGGGCATTGTCAGCGGCGGCGATGCACAGCTGCAGAAGCTGGTCAGTGACATCAATCTCAAGCGCAAGCAGGTCTATACCGAGCGCGCTTCGGCCGAAGGTTCGACCGTCGAGCAGTTCGCTTTTACCGCGGGCTGCAACACCATATCGCGCACCAGACCGGGGGAAAAATACCAGGCGCCCGATGGCAGCTGGAAGACTCGGGACGCCGGTCCGCCGGTGCGCGATGCGCGCTGCCCCTGAGCCGCACCGCCGAATTAACCCAGATCAAGCCCGGATTTCGTCGGAAATCCGGGCTTTTTTGTGCAGCTTCTCGCACCGCAGCATGACCATTGACTTGGGCAGCAGCCCTTTCTAAACGGGCCGCGCCTTGGCGGGTCCGCTCGCTGCCGGTTGCGTGCTTTTTGAACATCGTAGGCCCAGGCCCGATAACAGGGAGTAAAGCACATGGCAGAGAACGAACCCGGGCAAGACCCTGTCGGCGGCGACGCGCGGATCGATCACATCGGTGATCGGCTTCGCGATATCACGCAGCGGGAGCAGGCCGAAGCGAGCGGCAAGGGGAGCGGGGTCGATGCGAATTATCGACTTGGCAACCGGGTGCTCGCCGATCTGCTGGGGGGAATTGCAGGTGGTTTGCTGTTCGGCTGGCTGTTCGATCGCTGGCTGGGCACATCGCCCTGGCTCCTGATCACGTTCCTCGCTCTGGGGATCATCGTGGCCTTCAGGAACATCATCCGGGTTTCCAACGCATATTCGGCGGGGCTGAAAAATCAGCAGCCTCCGCAGGATAAGTCTGAAGATTAAGACGAAGAGGTAAGGTTGTGGCAGCCGAGTCAGGCAAAATCGACCCGATGCACCAGTTCGAGATCGCGCCCATCTTCAATGGTGGGTTCGAGCTTGCTGGCCAGACCATCACCTTCACCAACAGCGCCCTGTGGATGCTGTTGACGCTGGTCGCGGTCTGGGTGTTCATGCAGGGCGGCATGAAGCGCGAGCTGGTGCCCGGCCGCTGGCAGCTCATGGTCGAAGGCTTTACCGGCTTTATCGACGACATGATGACCGCCAATATCGGCGCCGAAGGCCGCAAGTATGCGCCTTACGTATTCTCGCTGTTCATGTTCATCCTGTTCGCCAACATCCTCGGCCTGATCCCGATCGGCGTGGTCGGCGGGCATCCGTTCACCGTGACCAGCCATCTGACGATCACCGGCGTGCTCGCCATCGTCAGCTTCTCGATCGTGCTGATCGTCGGCTTTGCCCGTCACGGCTTCCACTTCTTCTCGCTGTTCGTGCCCCACGGTACGCCGCTCCCGATGATCCCGTTCATCTTCGTCGTCGAGCTGCTGTCGTTCCTGGTGCGTCCGTTCAGCCTTGGCCTGCGACTGTTCGTTGCCATGACGGCGGGTCACATCCTGCTCAAGGTGCTTGCCGGCTTCGTCATCAACTCGACCAATGCCGGTATCGGCTATGGCCTGCTGGTCGGCCTGCCCAGCCTGACGCTGATGGTCGGCATCAGCGCGCTCGAAATCCTGGTCGCCGTTGTCCAGGCCTATGTCTTCGCGCTGCTCACCTCGCTGTACATCAACGACGCGGTGAACCTGCACTGAGCCTTTCTCTTTTCGCTGAAATTTTCCATCCAATCGAGTTTCTTAAGGAGTATTACAATGGACGCAGAAGCTGCAAAACTGGTCGGCGCTGGCCTGGCTGCAATCGGTGCCGGCATGGCCGCCATCGGCGTGGGTAACGTGTTCGGTTCGTTCCTGGAAAGCGCCCTGCGCAACCCGGCAGCTGCCGACGGCCAGCAGGGCCGCCTGTTCATCGGCTTCGCCGCTGCCGAACTTCTCGGCCTGCTGGCGTTCGTCGTGGCGATGATCCTGATCTTCGTTGCCTGATTTGTGTCGGACCGGGGCCGGTCATCGCGCCGGCCCCGTCCACGCCCAAGATTCTGATCCACGGATAGCTTCGATATGCCCCAGATAGACCAGATCATGACCACTTACGGGTCGCAGCTTTTCTGGCTGGTGATCACGTTCGGGCTGATTTACTTCGTGATCGGGCGTTCGATGTTTCCCAAGATCCAGGGCACGGTCGATCAGCGCAAGGCGAAGATCGCCGGCGACATCGCCGCTGCCAAGGCCGCGCACGCCCGTGCCGACGAGATCGAGGAAGAATATCGCCTGGCCCATGCCCGGGCCCGTGATGCGGCGCTCGCCGTGACCGCGGAAGCCAAGGCCAAGGGTGCTCGCGAAGCCGAAGCCAAGGTGCGCGCTGCCGACAATGGCATCGCCACGCAGCTGGCCGATGCCGAGGCCGCGATCGCTGCCCAGCAGGCTGCGGCCCTGACCGAGATCGAGGCGGTCGCTGTCGAGGCTGCGCAGGATATCGTCGCCCGGCTGACCCCGGCAAAGATCACCAAACCGCAGGTCAACCGTGCGGTCAAGGGAGCGCTGGCCGATGCTTGATCTCATCATTCTTGCCTCGGAAGCAGGCGAACATGCCGATCCTTCGGTCGGCGGCGTCCATCTGCTCAACGCCACCTTCTTCGTCTCTGCGGCGATGCTGGTCCTGATCGGCATCATCCTGTGGAAGAAGGTGCCCGCTGCGGTCGCCGCGTCGCTCGACGCCAAGATCGCCGGTATCAAGGCCGAGCTCGACGAGGCGCAGGCGCTTCGTGCCGACGCAGAAAAGCTCCGCGCCGAGTATGAGGCGAAGCTGGCCTCGGCTTCCAAGGAAGCGGCCGACATGAACGCCCGCGCCGAGGCCGAAGCCGAAGCCGTGCTCGCCAAGGCGCGCACCGATGCCGAAAACCTGATCGCGCGGCGTCAGAAGATGGCGACCGACAAGATCGCCGCTGCTGAACGCGCTGCGGTCGCGGAGATCCGCGAAAAGGTCGCCAAGGCCGCCACCGGCGCTGCAGCGAAGCTGATCGCCGAGAACCATGGCGCGGAGGCCGACCAGGCGTTGGTCGACCGCACCGTCGCCGAGTTGGGCACTCGGCTGAATTGATCCTCCTGTCCCTTCTCCCTTGAGGGGAGAAGGATACGGAGCCTTGTCGGCGCAGCCGATTAGGCGCAGTTGGATGAGGGTGAGGCAGAGCAACGGGAGCGCCGGTTCCCCCTCTCCCAACTCCGACTAGCCAGCAAGCCATCAAGTCTGCGCAACCCTTTCCCGGGCTGGGGAGAGGGGTATCGGTTTCACCCCATTGACCTCCTGACCGCGCCACGCCACATGCGACGCTATGGCAGGCCGTCCCGCTCATCCCAATGACAGCAACCCGCGCGCACCCGACCGCTTTCTCGAGGAAGCGGCGACCTACAGCGTGCGTGGCGCCGATGCGCCCGATCTCGACACCGGCATCGCTGCGATCCGCAACACGCTGAAAACGCTGCCGACGCGGCCCGGCGTCTACCGCATGCTCGATGCGCGCGGCGATGTGCTATATGTCGGCAAGGCGCGCGCGCTCAAGAACCGCGTCACCAACTATACCCAGGTCGACAAGCTGCCACGCCGGTTGCAGCGCATGGTCTCGCTCACCCGCTCGATGATGATCGTCACCACCAACAGCGAGGCCGAGGCGCTGCTGCTCGAGGCGCAGCTGATCAAGCGCTATCGCCCGGCGTACAACGTGCTGCTGCGCGACGACAAGAGCTTCCCCTATATCCTGCTGCGCGAGGATCACGACTTTCCGCGCATGTCGAAGTATCGCGGCGCGCAGAAATACAAGGGCCAGTATTTCGGCCCCTTTGCCAGCGCCGGATCGGTGACCAGCACGCTCAACTCGCTGCAGAAGCTGTTCCTGCTGCGCTCCTGCTCGGACAGCTTCTTCGCCAACCGCTCGCGCCCGTGCCTGCTCTACCAGATCAAGCGCTGCTCGGCGCCGTGCGTAGACCGGATCAGCAAGCAGGATTATGCCGCGCTGGTCGCCGACGCGCGCGCCTTCCTCACCGGCAAGTCGACCGAAGTGCAGGCCAAGCTCGGCGCGAAGATGGAAGCGGCGGCCGAGGCGCTCGATTTCGAAAGCGCGGCGGCCTATCGCGACCGGCTAAAGGCGCTGACCTTTATCCAGGGTAGTCAGGCGGTGAACGCGCAGGGCATTGCAGATGCGGACGTGTTCGCGATGGCGAGCCAGGGCGGCACTGTCTGCATCCAGGCCTTCTTCATCCGCGCCGGGCAGAACTGGGGCCATCGCAGCTTCTTCCCTGCGCATGTCCAGGACATGGATGAAGCGGAAATCCTCACCAGCTTCCTGATGCAATTCTATCAGGACATGCCCGCGCCCAAGCTGATCCTGACCGACCGGCAGCCGTTCGAATGCGATCTGATGCTCGAGGCCTTGTCCGCCAACCGCAGTGGCAAGATCGAACTGCTCGTCCCCCAGCGCGGCGAGCGCAAGCGGCTGATCGACCAGGCGCAGCGCAACGCGACCGAGGCGCTGCAGCGCCGCGTCGCCGAGAGCGCCAGCACCGCCAAGCACCTCACTGAAATGGCCGAACTGTTCGGGCTCGATGGCCCGCCCGACCGGATCGAGGTCTATGACAACAGCCATATCCAGGGCACCAATGCGCTGGGCGCGATGGTCGTCGCGGGGCCCGAGGGCTTTCGCAAGGCGGCCTATCGCAAGTTCAACATCAAGCGCGCCGAGACCGTGCCGGGCGACGATTATGCGATGATGCGCGAGGTGTTCGAACGCCGTTTCGCGCGCGCGCAGAGCGAGGACCCCGATCGCAGCAGCGGCGACTGGCCCGATCTGGTGCTGGTCGATGGCGGCAAGGGCCAGCTCGGCGCGGCGATGGAGGCGCTGGCGGGACTGGGCATCGAGGACGTTGCGCTGGTCGGTGTCGCCAAGGGGCCGGATCGCAATGCCGGGCGCGAAACCTTCTTCCTGCCCGATGGCAAGGAATTCACCTTGCCGGTGAACAGCCCGGTGCTGTTCTATCTGCAACGCCTGCGCGACGAGGCGCACCGCTTCGCCATCGGCGCGCATCGCGGCAAGCGCAAGAAGGCGATGACCACCAGTCCGCTCGACGACGTGCCCGGCATCGGTCCGGCCCGCAAGCGCGCGCTGCTGATGCACTTCGGCACCGCCCGCGCGGTGCGCAGCGCCAGCCTGGAAGACCTGCAAAAGGCCCCCGGCGTCTCCAAGGCAATGGCGCAGAGCATCTATGACTTCTTCCGGGGATAGCGGCGGCTGACATGCCCGTCATCCGCACCCCTGCCATAATCTGCACCGTGCGGCGGCATGGGGAGCATGGGGCGGTGGTGCGGTTGTTCACGCCCGATCATGGGCTGCAATCGGGCTATGTGCGGGGAGGGCGGTCGACGGCCCTGCGTCCGGTGCTGATGCCCGCAAACCTCGTCACGGCGGAGCTGCGCAGCCGGGTGAACGATCAGCTTGCCGGGCTGACGGTCGAGCTCGCCGAGAGCCGCGCGCCCTTTTACAGCGAACCGCTTGCCGCAGCGGCGTTCGAATGGGTGACCCTGCTCACCGCGACGGTCGCGCCCGAGGATCAGCCGTTTCCTCGGCTTTATGCGGCGCTGGCGGCCTTGCTCGATCTGGTCTGCGCCGCCCCCTCGGCGCGCTGGTGGCTGCGCGCGATGGTGCGCTATGAGGCGCTGCTGCTCGCCGAACTGGGCTTCGGGCTCGATCTGGAGCGTTGCGCTGTCACCGGCGAGCGCGCGGACCTCGCCTATGTCAGCCCGCGCACCGGGCGTGCGGTGTCGGTGCACGCCGCCGGGGTCTATGCCGAAAAGCTGCTGGTGCTGCCCGCATTCCTGACCGGCGAGGAAGAACCCGATTGGGAGCAGCTGATGCAGGGTTTTGCGCTGACCGGCCATTTCATCGAACGCCAGTTCTTCACCGACCGCCGCGCCGACGCGCTCGCGGCGCGCGCGATGCTCATTGATCGGGTGCGGCGCATGGCGGGTTGACCTCATCCCAAGCAAAACAATGTTGCGGAAATGCGCTGCCGGACGCTATGCGCGCCTCCACAACAGACAGGATGACCCCATGAAAATTGCCATTCTCCCCGGTGACGGCATCGGCCCCGAAATCATGGCCGAGGCGGTGCGCGTGCTGCGCGCGCTCGATCTGCCGGGGATGGAATTGCACGACGGGCTGGTGGGCGCTGCCGCCTGGCGCGTGCATGGCCATCCGCTGCCGCCCGAGACGCTGAAGCTGATGCGCGAGTGCGACGCGATCCTGTTCGGCGCGGTGGGCGATCCGGCATGCGACGGGCTGGAGCGGCATCTGCGCCCCGAACAGGCGGTGCTGGGCATGCGAAAGGAGCTGGAGCTATTCGCCAACCTGCGCCCGGCCAAGGTTTTTCCGGGGTTGGAAGCGCACAGCTCGCTGCGGCCCGAAGTGGCGGGCGCGATCGACCTGATGATCGTGCGCGAACTCAATGGCGATGTCTATTTCGGCGAAAAGGGCATGCGCACCACCAGTGACGGGCAGCGCGAGGGCTATGACATCATGTCGTACAGCGAGAGCGAGGTGCGCCGCATCGCGCATGTCGCGTTCCGCACCGCCCTGGGCCGCTCGGGTCGGCTGTGCTCGGTGGACAAGGCCAATGTGCTCGAAACCTCGCAGCTCTGGCGCGACGTGATGATCGAGGTGGCGGCGGACTATCCCGATGTCACGCTCGAGCACATGTATGTCGACAATGCCGCGATGCAGCTCGTCCGCGCGCCGGGCAAGTTCGACACCATCGTCACCGGCAACCTGTTCGGCGACATCCTGTCTGATCAGGCCAGCATGTGCGTCGGCTCGATCGGCCTGCTCGCCTCGGCCTCTCTGGGCGCGGAGCAGACCGCGTTCGGTACCAAGGGCGCATACGAGCCGATCCACGGCAGCGCGCCCGACATTGCGGGCAAGGGCCTGGCCAATCCGGTCGCGATGATCCTCTCCGCCGCGATGATGCTGCGCCACAGCTTTGGCCTCGAAGCCGAAGCGGCGCGGATCGAGGCAGCGGTGGCACGCGCGCTCAATGCGGGCGCGCTGGGGGCTGACCTGGGCGGGACGATGGGGACGGTCGCGATCGGCGACGCGGTGCTGGCGGCGTTGGGTTAACCCTCGCCCCGCTCGCGCGCCACTTCGCGCCAACCGATGTCGCGGCGGCAGAAGCCGGTGGGGAAGGCGATGGCGTCGACCGCAGCATAGGCGGCGCGCTGCGCTTCGGTGACGCTGCTGCCGGTCGCAGTGACGTTGAGCACGCGGCCGCCGTTGGCGACGAGGGCACCGTCCTTCCACGCGGTGCCCGCGTGGAATACCTTGGCGTGGCCGACATCGCCCAGCAAAATCGCGCCGCCCTTTTCCGGGGTGCCGGGATAGCCCCTGGCGGCCATGACGACGGTCAGGGCGTAACCGTCAGACAGCCGGGGAGGGGGGCAGTTCGCCAGCTCGCCCTTCGCAGTGGCGAGCAGCAGTTCGGCGAGATCGCTCTGCAGCCGGGTCATCAGCACCTGGCATTCGGGGTCGCCGAAGCGGCAATTATATTCGATCAGCTTCGGCCCCTCGCTGGTCAGCATCAGCCCGGCGAACAGCACGCCCGAATAGGGCATGTCCTCTGCCGCGAGCGTGGCGACGGTGGGGGCGATAATCCGCTCCATCACCTGCGCTTCCAGCTCTGCCGTCAGCACCGGCGCGGGGCTGTACGCGCCCATGCCGCCGGTGTTCGGGCCGGTATCGCCTTCACCCACCCGTTTATGGTCCTGCGCCGATCCAAAGGCGACAATCGCGCTGCCGTCGGTGATTGCGAAGAAGCTCGCTTCCTCGCCGGTCATGAACTCCTCGATCACCACTTCTGCCCCGGCCTCGCCAAAGGCCCCGGCGAACATGTGCCCGATCGCGTCCTCAGCCTCCTCGGCGGTTTCGGCGATGATCACGCCCTTGCCGGCGGCGAGGCCATCCGCCTTGATCACGACGGGCAGGTCGAACCCGGCGAGCGCCGCGCGCGCTTCGGCAACATGGCTGGCGCGGACATAGCGCGCGGTGGGGATGCCGGCGCGGTCGCACAAAGCCTTGGTGAAGCCCTTGGACCCCTCAAGCTGCGCCGCTTTGGCAGAAGGGCCGAACACCGGCACCCCGGCGAGGCGCAGGCTGTCCGCCAGGCCATTGACCAGCGGCGCTTCGGGACCGATCACCACCAGACCGATGGCCTGTTCGGCGCAGAAGACCGCAACCGCCGCATGATCGGTCACATCGAGCGCGACGCAGCTGGCGTGTTCGGCTATCCCCGGATTTCCTGGGGCGGCGAAAATGGTTTCCACCTGCGGGGATTGCGCCAGTTTCCAGCACAGGGCATGTTCGCGCCCACCGCTTCCCACCAGCAGGATATTCATGCCCGACCCCTTTACAGATGATATGTCTTCACGTTCGGGCGGGCTGTTAGCCCAGATGCCCCCCGGCGACAACGCCCCGCCGCTGTCGGTTTCGGAAATCTCCGGGCAGTTGAAGCGCATGGTCGAGGACCGGTTTTCGCATGTGCGGATTCGCGGCGAGATTTCGGGCTTCAAGCGCGCCGCATCGGGCCATTGCTATCTGGCGCTCAAGGACGACAAGGCGGTCATCGACGGCATCATCTGGAAGGGCACGACGCAGCGGCTGCCGTTCCGCCCCGAGGACGGGCTCGACGTCATCGCTACCGGCAAGCTCACCACCTTTCCGGGCCGGTCCAAGTATCAGATCACGATAGAATCGCTCGAACTCGCGGGCGAGGGCGCGCTGATGCAGCTGTTCGAAAAGCTGAAGGCGCGGCTCGCCGCCGAAGGCCTGTTCGATCCCGAACGCAAGCGCGCGCTCCCCTTCCTGCCGCGCACGATCGGCGTGGTGACATCGCCCACTGGCTCGGTGATCCGCGACATCCTGCACCGGCTAGCGGACCGTTTTCCCAGCCATGTGCTGGTCTGGCCGGTGCTGGTGCAGGGCGAGGGGGCGGCAGGCCAGGTCGCTGCGGCGGTGCGGGGCTTTGGCGCGATGCCACAGAGCGAGCGGCCCGATCTGCTGATCGTCGCGCGTGGGGGCGGCTCGATCGAGGATCTCTGGGCGTTCAACGAGGAGCCAGTGGTCCGCGCGATTGCCGAGAGCGTCATCCCGGTGATTTCCGCCGTGGGACACGAGACCGACACGACGCTCGCCGATTTCGCCGCCGATCGCCGCGCGCCGACGCCGACCGCTGCGGCGGAAATGGCGGTGCCGGTGCGGTCCGAACTGCTCGGCGGGGTGGCCGAGCTGGGCCTGCGCGCCAGCCGCGCGGTGAACCGCAGCCATGCGCTGGCACGCGAACGGCTGGAGGCGAGGGCCCAGCGCCTGCCGCGTCTTGCCGATCTGCTCAGCCCGCAACAGCAGCGCGCCGATGATCTGGGCGAGCGGCTGCGCGCCGCGCTCGGCCTGCAGCTTGCGCATGCGCGCGGTGCGCTGGCGCGGACCTCGGGCGCGTTGCGGCCTGCCGTGCTCGACACCCGCGTCGCCCATGCGCGCGATCGCTTGGCGCGGCTGACGCTCGACCCGGCGGTGCTCGATCGCATCACCCGGCGGGCGGGCGAACGGCTCGCGGGGCTGGAGCGCGTGCTGGCACAGCTCGATCCCGATGCGCCGCTGCAACGCGGCTATGCGCGCGTCACAGCGGGCGATGGGCGGACGCTGATCGACAAGGCGGTGGCAGTGCGAGAACCACGGCTGACGCTGCATTTCCGCGATGGGACGCTCGATGTCGCGCCAGCGGATGGTCCGCCTCCGCCGCCGGTTTCTCCGACCCCCGCAGCCAAGACGAAGCCCAGGCCCGCCGAGCCGCGCCAGGCGAGTTTCCTGTAGATTTGCGCTGGCGCACCGGATCGCTTATCTTTGCTGGCAACACCGCAGCCAGCCATCGGTAAAGCTGCCATACAGCCTTTCTGGAGCATGATGACCCCATGTTGATGTCCAACCGCGATCGCGTCGCCCGTGTCCACTATATGCCCAACGGCTTCCGCCTGCTCAGCGCAGGCGACCATGTGCTGTGCGCTGAGACCGGGCAGAAGATCGACCTGGAAGAGCTGCGTTACTGGAGCGTCGAGCGGCAGGAGGCCTATGCCAGCTGCGAGATTTCGGTGCGCGCGGCGCTCGGCAAGGGCTGACCGCGTGCGGGGGGCGCTGACGTTCGCCGGCTCGATCTTGCTGGCGGCGACTGCCCCGTTGCTGGCGCAATCCCAGCCATCACCTGCGCCGACACATTCGACGGCCCCGCCACAGTCGGCCGCGCCAGCGCCGAGCGGCCCGGATTTTCTCACCCGGCCCTTTGGCGCAATCCGGCCCTTGCCGAGCGGCATCAGGCTGAGTGGTTCGCCGGTGCAGGGTGCCCTGTTGCGCGGCACCGCGCCCCGGGGCGTGACCGCGCTCGATCTCGACGGCGTCCAGGTGCCGGTCGCGCCCGATGGTGCGTTCCTGCTCGGTTTCAACCGCGACGCGCCGCCACTCGGGGTGCTGACCGTGACCTTCGCCGACGGGCAGGTGGTGACCGAACCGCTGTCGATCGAACCCCGGGCGTGGCGACGCGAGTTCGTCGCCGTTGCCGCCCGCGGCGGGGTGCCGGGCGAAGCATTCATGGCGCGGCGCAAGCCCGAGCTAGAGATGATCGAGGCGGCGCGCGCCCGGCAATCGGACAGCTCAGGCTGGCGTCAGCAGTTCATCTGGCCCGCCACGGGCCGCGTTTCGGGCATATTCGGATCGCAGCGCATCTACGCAGGTGAACCGGGCAGTTTCCATAGCGGCGTCGATGTCGCAGGTGCCGTCGGGACGCCGGTCGTCGCGCCCGCGGACGGCGTGGTCATCCTCGCCGCGCCGACGCCTTTCTCGCTCGAGGGCAACCTGCTGATGATCGATCATGGCATGGGGCTGAACAGCGCGTTCCTGCACCTGTCGGCGATCGATGTGAAGCTCGGCGATACGGTGCGCCAGGGGCAACAGATCGGGCGAATCGGAGCAACGGGCCGGGCCACCGGACCGCACCTGCATTGGAGCATGAAGTGGAACGACGCCCGGATCGACCCGCAACTTCTGGTGGGTCCCATGGCGCAATGAAATAATATTATTTCGCAACGATTCCTGAACGACCGGTAAATGTGGCGTTCATGTTACAGGTTCGCGTAAAACTGGCCCTATAAACCCCCCTCGCGCTTTACATCCAGCGGAACCGGCAGTTAGCTGAAGCCAAGGTCTGGGGAGACCGACGGGTGTCATTTCGCTGCGTGTCGGCCCCTGAGCGCCTTAGTTTTGCGCATTGCACATAACCGCACAGGGGTTGCATCACATGAGAATTTCTTCACGCCTGTTTGCCGGGGTCGCTCCGGTCGTTCTGGGGATGGCACTGACCGCTGCCCCCGCATTTGCCCAAGAACAGGATGCCCAGGACCAGGAAGCGGCTTCGGATGAAGTCGACGCTTCCGCCATCGTCGTCACCGGTTCGCGCATCGAACGTCCCAATGTGGACTCGCCCTCGCCGATTACCTCGATCACCATTGCTGATCTTGCGGCGGGCGGCCAGGTGACCCTGGGCGACGCGCTCAATGATCTCCCGGCACTGCGTTCGACCTTTTCCCAGTCGAACTCGACCCGCTTCATCGGCACCGCCGGTCTGAACCTGCTCGACCTTCGCGGCCTGGGCACCAACCGTACGCTGGTAGTGGTCAACGGGCGCCGTCACATCACGTCGCAGCCGGGCACGCCGACCAGCGTCGACGTCAACACCATTCCGACCGATCTGGTCGAACGCGTCGATATCGGTACGGGCGGCAACGCTGCCGTTTACGGTGCTGACGCCGTGGCCGGTGTGGTCAACTTCATCATGAAGCGCGACTTCGAAGGTTTCCGCCTCCGCGCCCAGGGTGGCATCTCGAGCGAGAGCGACCGTGGTTCCTATTTCGTTTCGGCGACTGCGGGTGAAAACTTTGCCGAGGGCCGCGGTAACGTTGCGGTGAACGTCGAATACGGTTTCGCCAACGATGTCTATTACACCGACCGCGACTCCGTCTATGGCGCATTCACGGGCCGTAGCCAGTTCCAGCTGACCGAGAACACCATCGGCGAACCGGCAGCCGGCAACGGCATTCCGGACAACACCTTCCTGCGCGGTATCCGCAACAACAACATTTCGGAAGGCGGTCTGTATACTTCGACCTGCCCTACTCCTGCTTCAGCTGCCAATGCCGCCCGCCGTGCACTGAACTGCAACGGCCTGCTCAGCAATACCGGCCAGCCGCTCGGTTTCACCTTTGTGTTCCTGCCCGATGGCACGCTGGCGCGCAACGAAGTCGCACAGGACTTCCGCACCGTTGGATCGGCCAACGCACAGGGTGGTCTGGGTTCGACGCTGCGCCTGACCGGCCAGCTCAATCCGGAGATTGAGCGCATCGCGGTCAACACGCTGGCCAGCTATGAGTTCAGCGAAGCGTTCCGGGCGTTCCTCGAAGCGAAATATGTCCGCATCAATGCGATCCAGGAAGGTCAGCCGACCTTCTTCAACAACACCTTCAGCATCAACAACGCCTTCCTGACGACCCAGGCGCGCAACACGCTTGTCCAGTCGCTGGCGCCGGGTGCAACGACCTTCACCGCCCAGCGCTTCAACGTCGACTTTGGCGGCCGCGGCGAAGACCACCAGCGCGAAACCTTCCGCATCGTCGGTGGTTTCGAGGGCACGTTCAATGACGACTGGAAGTATGAAGTCGCCCTGAACTACGGTCGCTTCGAATCGTTCTACCGTACCGAGGGCAACGTGCATGTCGCGCGGTACAACAACGCGATCAATGCGGTGCGCAATGCCGCAGGCCAGATCGTCTGCGGCATCAACGCTGATGCTACGGCAGCCAATGACGATCCGTCGTGCGTGCCCGTCAACCTGTTCGGAAACGGACAGCCGACCCAGGCGGCTCTCAACTATTTCGTCGTCGATTCGACGCGCGTACAGAGCGCCGAGCAGATCAACGCCACGGCCTATGTCGCAGGCGACCTCTCGCAGCTGTTCGAACTGCCCGGTGGTCCGGTCAGCTTTGCGATCGGTGGCGAGTATCGTGATGAAACCGCCTTCTCGGCATTTGATGCGCTGACCCGCTCGGGCGCGACGTTCCTGAACGCCATCCCTGTGTTCGATCCGCCGCGGCTCAAGAGCTACGAAGCGTTCGGCGAAATCCGTATCCCGATCCTTTCGGAAGTGCCGTTCTTCCACGAACTGTCGCTTGAGGGCGCAGGCCGTATCGCCGATTACAATATCGGCAACTCGGGGACCGTCTACACCTACAATGTAGGCGGCGTCTGGGCCCCGGTCCGGGATCTGCGTTTCCGCGCCAGCTATGCACGCTCGGTGCGTATTCCCACCCAGAACGACCTGTTCGCAGCACCGAGCCAGACCTTCCTGAACGGCCTGGTCGACCCTTGCGGTCAGAACAACATCAACAATAACCCCAACCGCGTCCGCAACTGCGCTGCAGCCGGCGTCCCGGTGACGGAAGTTGTCAATGGCGTCACCATTCCGTTCACGAACATCCCGGCGTCGGGTATTCGCGGTCTGAATGGTTCCAACCCGAACCTGTCGGAAGAGCGTTCGGACAGCATCACCATCGGCGTGGTTGCGCAGCCGCGTTTCATCCCGGGGCTGACGGTGTCGGTCGACTACTATGACATCACCATCGACAACGTGATCTTCTCGCTCGCGCCGCAGACAATCATCAATCAGTGCTATGACGCCCCGGGCGGCATCAACAACCCGTTCTGCGCAGCGGTCTTCCGTCGTCCCGACGGCACGTTCCGCGGCCAGCAGAATCGGAATGTCGGCGGCGGCACCGTCAACTACGACGTTGGTCCCAACGATGCGTCATTCCTCTCGGGGCCGTTCAACTTCGCAAAGCAGATTGCCGAGGGCGTTGATGCCGATATCAGCTACACGGCAGTCGATGGAGACATTCGCCTGAACCTCCGCGCGGTCGTGACCTATGTCATCCGCCGCGATAACTTCACCGACATCAATCGTCCTGAATTTATCGACCAGCAGCTGCTGGAGCTGGGCGATCCGCGTTGGGCAGCGAACTTCAATGTCGACATGGACTTCGGCAAGTTCGATATCGGCTATCGCATGCAGTTCATCGACAAGATGGCAATCACCGCCCAGATCGAAGCTGTTCGCTCGGTTCAGGGTCGTCCGCCGGAAAATCCGGATGCCTTCCCCCGCGACTTCTATCCGCGCGTGGTATACCACAATATCCGCGCCGGTCTGGACGTGGATGATCGGTTCCGTATCTACGGCGGCATCGACAACATCACCGATCGCCAGCCGCCTCTGGGCCTGGATGGCACCGGCGCCGGTTCGGGCATCTACAACAATATCGGCCGCTTCTTCTATGTCGGAGCGGAAGCCAAGTTCTGATGGCTTTTGGCCTGCGCGATTGCCCGCATGGGCGATCGCGCAGACCGGAACGAAAAAGGCCGCGCCTCTCGGGAGGCGCGGCCTTTTTCGTTCCGGATGATGTCGGTCAGGTCACTCCACCCGCTTGGCGCGCACAGCGCGCTTCTTGCCAACGCGCAGGAAATAGCCGCCCATCACGCCGGCCTTGATCTCGACCTGATCGCCGACTTCGGGATTGTAGGTCATCGCCTCGGTGGTCTGCCAGACCGCCCCTTCGGGTATGCCGATGTTCCAGCGGCCGCCTTGTGCCTTGCCCAGGCTCTTGATGGTGGTGACGAGGGTCTTGTCCTCCTCGCTGTCATTGTCATTGCCGCCGAAGATCGAAAGATCGGGAAGGCGGAAACCGAACAGCGAGCGCTTGGTCTTCTGGACCTCCTTCTCCTCGACCACCACGATCTGCTTGGAATCGACGGCCGCCGAGAGCCTGGCCGAGGCACTGTCGAAACAGGCAAGGCGCTGGCTGTTGTCCGCGATGCCGCGACAGGCGTTGAGCGCTTCGAACAGTTCCGGGCTGGGGGGAGGGGGCGACTTCTTGCGATCCTGCGCGGCTGCGGGCGTGGCCAAAAGGCTGGCAACCATGATCGTGCCGGTGATGAACTTGCTTCCCTGCCTCATTTCCTGCTCTTTCGACTGTTGATCGGGCCGCAACGCATAAACCACCCGGCGCCCATGTGGGAAACGGTTTTGGCAGCGGGGCGGAATCTGCCACCGATGTCAGGGCGCGGCGCTATGGCAATGCGATGCGGCAGCGGCATGAAGGACGTGTGACTTTTATGCTACATTCGGCGGAAAAGCGTTGAATTTCCGCCATCCAAGGTTGCGCAGCTTTCGTGCTTTGCCCTACACCAGCGCAATGGTGGGCCATAGAGACCCTCCAGAACTGGGTTTAGCCATGCCTGCGCGGCGGGGCGATCAAGGGGAAATACCACATGAAGACGCAATTTAAGCTGAGCTTGCTTGGCACCAGCCTCCTCGTCGGTGCAGCATCGCTCGCAACGCCTGCCTTCGCGCAGGATCAGGAGCAGGATCAGGCTGCTTCGGGCGATTCGACCATCGTCGTGACCGGCTCGCTCATCTCGAACCCGAACATCGAGCGCGCTGCGCCGGTGAACGTGACTTCGGCCGACGAAATCGACCTGCTGCAGTCGAACGTCGCTGAAGAAATCCTTCGCGAAATCCCGGGTATCGTCCCCTCGATCGGTTCTGCCGTGAACAACGGCAACGGCGGTAACTCGTTCGTCAACCTGCGCGGTCTGGGATCGAACCGCAACGTGGTCCTCCTGGACGGCACGCGCGTTGTTCCCGCTGAACTCCAGGGTCGTTTCGACCTTAACAACATTCCGCTGGCGCTGATCGAGCGCGTCGAAGTGCTGACCGGTGGTTCGTCGACCACCTATGGTGCGGACGCTATCTCGGGTGTCATCAACTTCATCACGCGTCAGGATTTCGCTGGTCTCGAAGCGACCGCTGCGTCGCAGATCACCGAGCAGGGCGATGGTCACACCGTCCGCTTCGACGTGACGACCGGTGCCAATTTCGATGATGGCCGCGGTAACGTCGTGCTGAGCGTTGGCTATCAGACCGCCGATCCCGTGTATCAGGGCGACCGTCAGATTGGCCGCAACACGATCGGTTCGGTCAGCGGTGCTGGCGCTGGTTCGGGTACTTCGGTTCCTTCGCGTCTGACCGTGACTGGGCTCGGCACGCTGCAGATCGATCCCACGGGCAACACCCTGGTTCCGACCTATGCGCCGTTCAACTTCTCTCCGGACAACATCTTCCAGACGCCGTTCGAGCGCTTCAACATCTTCGGTGCGGCCAAGTACGAAGTGTCGGATGGTATTGAAGTCTATACCCGCGGTCTTTTCTCGAAGAACACGGTCGACACCATCATCGCACCCTCGGGCGCGTTCGGTATCGGCGTGACCATCCCGCTGAGCAACCCGTTCCTGCCGGCTGGTATCCGCAACCAGTTCTGTAACAACTTCGACTTCAATGCTGCAGTTAATGGTATCCAGTCGCTGACCGCTGCGCAGTGCGCTGCTGCTGCAACCGCTGTCAATCCGACTGACCCCAACTATCGCACCGTGACCACCGCGCTGTTCCGCCGCGCTGTGGAAGCAGGTCCGCGTATCTCGAACTATCAGAACACCGTGTTCGACTATAAGCTGGGCATTCGCGGCGGTATTACCGACACGATCGACTTCGACGTGTTCGGCAGCTACGGCCAGTCGGACCAGGTCCAGACCATCAAGGGTTACACGCTCAACTCGCGTGTGCGTGACTCGCTGCTGGCGACCAACACTGCCACCTGTTTGAGCGGCAACGCTGCTTGCGTTCCTGCCAACTTCTTCAGTCCGCAGGTCGGTGGTCTCACCCCCGCCATGGTCGCTTACCTGGTCGGTGAATCGACCGTGCAGACCAAGACCACGCTGGCTCAGGCACGTGCGACGATCAGCGGTGACTTCGGTGTTGCCAGCCCCTGGGCGACCGACCCGATTTCGTTCGCCGTCGGTGGCGAATATCGCAAGTATACCGCGCAGATCTCGTCGGATACCCTGGCGCAGTCGGGTGATCTCGGCGGTGCCGGTGGCGCGCAGCCGAACGTCGATGGCGGCTTCGACGTTTATGAAGCGATCGGTGAAATCATCGTTCCGATCGTGCAGGGCAAGTCGTTCTTCGAAGACCTCACGCTGGAAGCCGGTATCCGCTATTCGGATTATGGCATCGATGCCGTTGGCGCATCGGGCTACAGCACCACGACCTGGAAGGTCGGCGGCAGCTGGACTCCGGTGACCGGTGCAAAGGTGCGCGGTTTCTATGCTCGTGCAGTTCGTGCTCCGAACATCGCTGAACTGTTCTCGCCGCAGAATACCGGCCTGACCAGCCTGACGCGCGATCCCTGCGCTTCGATCAACGACAATGGCGTCCGCATCAATGCTGGTCCGACCGGTGCAGTGCGGGACGCGTGTCTTGCTCAGGGCGCGACGCTCGCCAACATCAACTCGATCAACCTGCCGATCGCAGGCCAGGCGAACGCCACCACCGGTGGTAACCTGGCGCTGAACCCGGAAACGTCGAACAGCTATACTGTCGGCCTGGTGCTCGAGCCCGCGTTCATCCCCGGCTTCACGATGACGGTTGACTATTTCAACATCAAGGTCACCGGCGCCATCACGACGCCGTCGCCCGACGACGCACTCGACGCCTGCTTCAATGCGCCCAGCGCAACGAACCCGGCTTGTACTGTCATCCGTCGTGATCCGATCACCGGTGGTTTGAACGGTGACCCGGCCACCACGCCTGGTCTGTTCACGGCGCTGTCGAACCTTGGCCGCCTGGCAACCGACGGTGTCGACCTGACTATGAACTATCGTCGTGACATCGGATTTGCCGATCTGTCGCTGGCGTTCGTCGGTACCTGGACCAACAAGCGCACCTTCCAGTCGACCCCCACGGATATCGTCCGTGACTGCGTCGGCACCTACAGCGTGAACTGCGATCAGGGCATTCAGCCCGAGTTCCAGTGGACCGTCCGTACCACCCTCGGCTTCGAAGGTGTCGACGTCTCGCTGCTGTGGCGCTACCTGGATGGCTCGACGTTCGAAAACTTCAATCCTGCTCGGGAATGCGGCAACCAGCCGCGTCCTGCCGGTGCAACTCCTTCGCCGAACCTGTTCTGCGGTGCGGCGCCTATCGGTTTCACCAGCCAGGAAGATTTCAACACCATTCCGGCCTACAACTATTTCGACATCACGACCCGCTTCGATCTGCTCGAAAACCTGACGGTGACGCTCACCGTGCAGAACATCTTCGACAAGAAGCCTCCGATCGTGGGTTCGGATGCTGGTCCGGTTGCGTTCAACTCGGGTAACACCTTCCCGTCGACCTACGACGCGCTTGGCCGTCGTTTCGGCGTGCAGGCTCGCCTGCGCTTCTGATCCCATCCGGGTTCAGTACCAAACAATTGGGGGCGGGTCGAAAGACCTGCCCCTTTTTGTTTGTGGGTCTCGCCAGGGCAGGCTTTGGCCCGGAAGCAGGCTAATGCAAATTGGTTGCAATAGCGTCTGAGCGTTGATACAGGCTCCCCCAGAAAAGGGGTGAGCGATGAAATTTTCTCGAGTGATTCCGGCGTTGTTGGCGACCATGACATCGGTTCCGGCGCTGGCGCAGGACAATGCTGCGGCTGCCGATGCCACCACTGAGGCGCCGCGGGACGAATCCGAGATCGTCGTGACCGCTGCGCGCACGGTTCTGCCGCCCAGCGCCTTGCCTTTGACAATCGATATCATCGACAAGCAGGCGCTCGATCAGCAGATCATCTTGTCCGGGTCAGTGACCGATGCGGTCGCAACGCTGACACCCTCGTTCTCGCCGACGCGCGGAAAGCTCTCGGGGGCGGGGGAAACTCTGCGCGGGCGTTCGCCGCTCTATGCGATCAACGGCATTCCCCAGTCGACGCCGCTGCGCGACGGTAGCCGCGACGGCTTCACCATCGACGGCTTCTTCATCGAGCAGGTCGAGCTGATCTACGGCTCCAACGCGCTGCAGGGCATCGGCGGCACCGGCGGCATCGTCAATCAGGTCACCGTCGGCGCGCCGAAACAGGAAGGGCTTTCGGGCCGCGTGCTGTTGCAGGGCACGGCGGACAATGATTTGCGCTCGGATGGCTTCGGTGGCAAGGCCGCCGGCCTGGTCCAGTACAAGGCCGACCGCTTCGATGCGACGGTGGGCGCGGCCTATGAGCGGCGCGGAGTGTTCTACGACGCGCGCGGTCGCAATGTGGGCATAAACCTGACCCAGGGCGAAACCCAGACGTCCGACGCCATTTCGCTTTTCGGTCGCTTCGGTTACGCCCTGTCGTCCACCGCGCGGCTCGACCTTATGGCCAGCCGTTACGAGCTCAAGGGCGATGGAGACTATGTCGCCGTCGCAGGCAACCGCCTGACCGGTCTGCCGACCAGCGCGGTCAAGGGCACGCCGCCGGGCAAGCCTGCGGCCAACCGCACCGAGAGCCTTGCGCTGTCGCTGACCGACACTGATCTCGGCGGCGGCAATTTCGTTAGCCAGATCTTCTTCAACCGCACCCGCGACACCTTTGGTGGCGAGCTCGGCCCGATCGCGACGTTCCAGGATGTGCGCATCGCGCCCATCGGTACATTGTTCGACCAGTCGCAGAACCGTTCGCGCAAGCTGGGGGGCAAGATCAGTTATGAACGCGCGATCCCCGGTTTCGAGGATCTGACCGCGATCGTCGGTTTTGACGCCTTGTTCGACAAGACCGAGCAGCGGCTGATCGCCACCGACCGCATCTGGGTGCCGCCCACCGACTTCCGCAGCCTCGCACCCTTTGCCCAGGCGAACCTCAAACTGTTCGATGGCCTGGTCCGGCTTGCCGGCGGCGCGCGCTGGGAAAATGTCGAGATCAAGATCGACGACTATACCACCATCGCCACCACCACGACCCCGCGTGGCGGAGTGCTGGTCAACGGCGGCAGCCCCAAGTTCGACGATGTGCTGTTCAACGGCGGCGTCATTATCGAACCGGCGCAGAGCATCCGGCTCTATGCCAGCTATGCCGAGGGCTTTACCGTGCCCGATGTCGGGCGCATCACCCGCGCCATCGGCACGCCGGGGGTCGATCTCGACAATTTCCTCGACATCAGCCCGATCATCTCGAACAACCGCGAGATCGGCGCGGAGGTGAAGCGCGGCCCGATCGATGCGAGCGTTACCTATTTCTGGTCGTCGAGCACGCGCGGCCAGTTGCTCGTGGCGCGGCCAGACGGCATTTTTGATGTGCAGCGCCAACGGATCGAGATCGAGGGGTTGGAACTCAACCTGGGCGTGCAGCTGCCGATCGACGGGCTTCGCGTATCGGCAGGCTATGCGCATATCCTGGGCCGCACCGATACCAATGGCGACGACCGGGTCGATACCGATCTCGATGGCACCAACATCTCGCCCGATCGCCTCAACCTCGCTGCCAGTTTCGACCGGGGCAGGGTATCGGCGCGGGTGCAGACCCAGGTCTATTTCTCGCGCACCTTCAACGGCCTGGTGCGTGACCCACGCAACGACTTTGGCGGCTATACGCTGACCGACGCCTATCTGGGCTATGATGTCGGCCCGGGGCGCATCATCCTCAGCGCGCAGAACATCTTCAACCGCCAGTATATCGACTATAACAGCGATGTACGGCTGCCGACGGACAACCTGTCCTTCTTCGCCGGGCGCGGGCGGACGATGACGCTCGCCTGGGACATGCGCTTCTGATGAAGACGCTCGACCTGCTGCACCGCTGGGCGGGCGGACTGATCGGCCTGGTGCTGCTGGTACTGGGGTTGAGCGGGACGATCCTGATCCACCGCGATGCGTGGGTGATGCTGCCGCATGCCGATGATGCGCAGATGCAGGCCACGCCCACGATCATCGCGGCGACCGAGCAGATGATGGCCGATCCGGCGGCGCGGCCGAGCGCCATTAGCTTTGCCACGGACAGCTTCGGGCTCAACCGGCTGTCTTTCGGTAGAGAGGCGGGGGCCTATGCCGACCAGGCGGGCAACATCGTCACGCACTGGGACGATGCATGGGAGCGGCCCGAGCTCTTCCTGTTCGATCTGCACCATCATCTGCTCGCGGGCGAAACTGGCGAGATCGTCGCTGCGTCTGCCGGGCTTTGCGGGCTGTTCTTCGTGATCAGCGGCGTGATCCTCTGGTGGCGCACGCGGCGGACCTTCGAATTCCGCCTGATCCCGAGGCGGCTGAGCCGCCCCGCCATCCTGCGCCATCATCGCGATCTCGGCATCGTGTTCGCGCCGCTGCTCGCGCTGGTGATGTTCACCGGTATGACGATGGTGTTTCGTCCTGTGACCGCGCTCGTGCTGGGGCCATCGGCACCTGCGACCATAGAGGCATCCTTCAAGGCGCCCGAGGCGCAGGTCGGCGCGCTCGCCGAAAAGCCCGATTGGGCCGCAATGATCGGCACGGCGCGCAGACTTTACCCCGATGCCGAGATCCGCATCCTCAGCCTGCCAAAGGAGGCGGGCAAGCCGATCACCTTGCGCATGAAGCAGTCGGAAGAATGGTTGCCCAATGGCCGTACGACCCTCTGGTTCGCACCCGACACGGGACGCCTGATCGAAGCGCGCGATGCCTTGAAGCTGCCGGGGGCTGCGCAGGCGTTCAACACCTTCTACCCGCTGCATGCGGCCAAGGTGGGCGGGCTGGCCTATAGGCTGGTCATGACGCTGGTCGGGCTGGCGCTGAGCCTGCTGGGATCGCTCGCGGTGTGGAGCTTCTGGTTCCGCCGCAATCGTACCGCGCGGCGCGTCGCCACGGGGCAGACGGTTCCCGCCGAATAGGGCTTACAGGTCGAACAGCCCTTCCTGCGATCCTTCGGGCGGGTTGAGGCCCAGATGCTTCCACCCGCGCGCATTGAGGCAACGGCCGCGTGCGGTGCGCGCGATCAGGCCGAGCTGGATCAGATAGGGCTCGATCACATCCTCGATCGTGTCGCGCGGTTCGGAGAGCCCGGCCGCCAGCGTCTCGACGCCGACGGGACCGCCGCGATAGACATCCGCGATCATCATGAGGTACCGCCGGTCCATCGCGTCCAGTCCCAGGCTGTCGACCTCCAGCCGGGTGAGCGCGGCATCCGCCGCAGCGGCGTTGACCGTCGCATGGCCCGCGACATTGGCGAAATCGCGCACGCGGCGCAGCAGCCGTCCCGCCACGCGCGGCGTGCCGCGCGCGCGGCGGGCGATCTCGGTCGCGCCGTCCTTCGCAATCGACAGGCCCAGCAACCGGGCCGCGCGGCTGACCACCAGCTCCAGTTCTTCCACCGTATAGAAATTGAGCCGCACCGGAATGCCGAAGCGATCGCGCAACGGCGTGGTCAGCAGCCCCTGGCGCGTCGTCGCACCGATCAGGGTGAAGGCGGGCAGGTCGATCCGCACGCTGCGCGCGCTCGGGCCTTCGCCGATGATGAGATCGAGCGCGCGGTCTTCCATCGCGGGGTAAAGCACCTCCTCGACGACCGGATTGAGCCGGTGAATCTCGTCGATGAACAGCACATCGCCTTCCTCGAGATTGGTGAGCAACGCGGCCAGATCGCCCGACTTGGCGATGACCGGGCCCGAGGTCGCGCGAAAGCCCACGCCCATCTCTCGCGCGATGATCTGCGCCAGCGTGGTCTTGCCGAGGCCGGGCGGGCCGAACAGCAGCACATGATCGAGCGCCTCCGACCGGCTCCGCGCCGCCTCGATGAACACGCGCAGATTGTCGCGCGCCGCCGCCTGGCCGATGAACTCGCCCAGGGTTTTCGGACGCAGCGCCGCATCCTGGTCTTCAGGGATGCGGTCGGGGGTGAGGAGGCGGTCTGTGGTCACTTGATAGCCTTGATAAATTCATCGTGCGACAATTCGGCCTGGCGGATGATGCCTGCCAGCGTGCCGGTCTTCACTTCCTTGTGGAGCGGTACGACGGTCCCTTGGCTTCCACGTCTCATGACGGCGTCGCCGCCCCGCTGCCTTATGGGCTCAAACCCGAGCCGCTCCAGAGCCTTGACGATATCCTGACCGGACAGAACCGGCAGCTTAGGCATGTTCCTGCACGGCGAAGGTCGTGATCAGAGGTGCGCCTGTCAGCTTCATCGGAAACTCTTCCAGATAGATTTCCACCGCCTCGCGCAGATTGGCAATGGCTTCATCCAGACTATCTCCCTGGCTGGTGGTACCCGTTTCCGGATTGAAGGCAACAAAGCCACCTTCTTCGGCATGTGTCAGAACGGCGGTCACCTGCATGGCTTGGTCCTTGTTAAGCTGCGCGCATCCTAGCGCGCCGCCTTCTTCAGCGCCAGCCGTACCAGCGCGTCCAGGCTCGCTCCTTCGCCCAGCTCGCCCTCTGCCTCGGCCACCGCGCGGGCGGCTTCAGCGGGTTTGAAACCCAGGTTTTGCAGCGCGGAGACCGCGTCGGCGGCGTGGCTGCCGACCGGGACGGGGGCGCCCATGCCGCCGGGGCCGAGCGCGATCACGCCCATCTTGTCCTTCAGCTCGTTGCAGATGCGCACCGCCAGCTTGGGGCCGACGCCCTGCGCGCGCGCGATCATCGCCTTGTCGCCCTGTGCCACCGCGCGTGCCAGTTCCTCGGGGTTCAGCGCGGAGAGGATGGCGAGCGCCACCTTCGATCCCACGCCCTGCACGCTCGTGAGCAGGCGGAAACCATCGCGCTCGCTGGCCGAGGCAAAGCCGATCAGCCGCATGTCGGTCTCGCTCACCTGCATCTCGGTGTGCAACACCACCTTGTCGCCACGCGCGCCGAGGTTGGAGAGCGTGCGCGACGAGGCGAACACCAGATAGCCGACGCCGCCCACGTCGATTACCGCGTGGTCATGCGCGGTGCTGTCCAACAGTCCGGTAAGCTTGGCGATCATCTCAGCAGAACCGCATTCCAGTTTCCGTCATGCTGAACTCGTTTCAGCATCCATCGCGCCCCGGCAGCCAAAGCCGTGTGGGGCGAAATGGACCCTGAAACAAGTTCAGGGTGACGGCAAGGGGGATGGCCGACAGTTATGGCAGAGTATCAGCGGGGATGCCCCGCCAGATGCGCATGGGTGATTGCGACCGCAAGCGCATCGGCAGCGTCCGGCCCTGCAATCTGCACGCCTGGCAGCAGCCGCTGGACCATAGCGTCGATCTGTACCTTTTCCGCCGCGCCGGTGCCGACGATCGCCTTCTTGATCAGCCGCGGCGCATATTCGCCGACGCCCAGGCCCCCGCGCGCGAGGCTCAGCAACAGGCCCCCGCGCGCCTGGACGAGCTTGAGCGTCGTCTGCGGGTTCTTGTTGACATAGATTTCCTCGATCGCCGCACCATCTGGCCGGTAATCGGTGACGATCGCGGCGATCGCGGTATCGAGCTCGAGCAGCCGCGAGGGCAGGGGGGCCTTGGCGTTGGTCCTGATCTGTCCGTTCGCGATATGGCTGAGGCGATTGCCCTGATATCGGATGACCCCCCATCCGGTGGTGCCGAGCCCGGGATCGATGCCGAGGATGATGGTCATGGGGCTCACCGAAATCCCGTTTGTCCCGAGCGAAGTCGAGGGACGTGTGCGCTACGTCCCTCGACTTCGCTCGGGACAAACGGAACAGGGGTCGCTTCTGAACTACCCCAGCTTCTCCATCACCGCGTCCGATACTTCGTAATTGCCCCAGACGGTCTGTACGTCGTCGTCATCGTCGAGCGCGTCGATCAGCTTGAACAGCGACTGGGCGTCGGCTTCCGCGACATCGACCTTGACCTGCGGACGCCAGGCCAGCTTGACGCTCTCGGCTTCGCCCAGCGTCTTTTCCAGCGCGCCGGCGACGGCGTGCAGGTCTTCCATGCTGGTCCAGATGTCGTGGCCGTCTTCGGTCGATTCGATGTCCTCTGCGCCCGCTTCCATCGCGGCTTCGAGCACCTTTTCCTCGTCGCCCGCGCTCGCCGGATAGGTGATCAGGCCCATGCGGTCGAAGCCGTGGCTCACCGCGCCCGATGCGCCCAGATTGCCGCCGTTCTTGCTGAAGGCGGTGCGGACGTTGGTCGCGGTGCGGTTGCGGTTATCGGTCAGCGCCTCGACGATCAGCGCGATGCCACCGGGGCCATAGCCCTCGTAGCGGATTTCCTCGTAATCCTCGCCACCCGCGGCAGACGCCTTGTCGATCGCGCGCTGGATATTGTCCTTGGGCATCGACTGGGCCTTGGCGGCGTTGACCGCCAGACGCAGGCGCGGGTTCATGTCCGGATCGGGCAGGCCCATCTTGGCCGCGACGGTGATTTCGCGGCTGAGCTTGGAGAACATGGCCGAGCGCTTCTTGTCCTGCGCGCCCTTGCGATGCATGATGTTCTTGAATTTACTATGGCCTGCCATGGCGGGTTTCTGCCTGTCTCTTCGGGTGGAAACTGTGTCTGGTGCGCGCCCTTACACCAGCGGGGGCGATCAAAGCAACCGCTGCCACCAGCCAACATCGCGCCAGCCGCCCAGCTTCCACCCGACCTCGCGATAGGTGCCGACGGGGACCATGCCCATCGCCTCGTGCAGTGCGATGCTGGCCGGGTTGGGCAGGGCGATTCCGGCGAACACGGCGTGGATCGATCGCGCGCGTAGCCGATCGAACAATGCGGTATAGAGCGCGCGGCCCACGCCTTGCCCCCGGGCATGATCGGCGATGTAGATCGCGATATCGGCCGAGGTCGCATAAGCGGCGCGGGTGCGGTGCGGGCTGGCATAGGCATAGCCCAGAATGGCGTCGCCCCGTTCGGCCACCAGCCAGGCGTGCGACTGGCCGTAATCGGCAATCCGCCGCGCCATTTCGGTGGCATCGGGCGCTTCAGTCTCGAAGCTCACCCAGCTGTTTTCAACATAAGGTGCGTAGATGGCGGCGAGCGCGGCTCCGTCGTCGAGGTGACCGTCGCGGATCTCGAACGCCGCCATCGCGCGATCAGCCGAGGCCCAGGGCGGCCTTGTAGGTGTCCAGGATCGCTTCCATTTCCTGGCGATCGTGCGGCTCCATCTTCCGCAGGCGGACGATCTGGCGCATGATCTTGGCGTCATAGCCCTGCGACTTGGCCTCGTTATAGGTATCGCGGATGTCGTCTGCGACGCCCTTGCGCTCTTCCTCAAGGCGCTCGATGCGTTCGATGAAAAGGCGCAGCTGGTCGTCGGCGGAGATGGTTTCGCTCATCGCAAAGGTCTTTCAGCAAGGGTTGGGAGCACCGGGCGAATCCCGGCGCGGAATCAATCGGAGCGCCCCCTTAATGGGAGGGCGCGTTCTTCGCCACGCTTTCCTTCATCCGGGCGAGTTGCTCCTCGGTTGCCTCGCCCTGATAGCGCGATTTCCAGGTGGCAAAGTCCATGCCGTAGATCAGCGCACGCGCGGCATCGCGGTCGGGCGCACCGCCGGCTTCCATCACCCAGTCGGCCAGGCAGTTGCGGCAGAAACCGGCGAGCCCCATCAGGTCGATATTCGCCGCATCGTGGCGATGGCGCAGATGCGCAACAAGGCGCCGGAACGCAGCGGCAGCAACGTCATCGGGGATATCGACTTCCACAGGCGGGGTGGGGACGGCATTGGTCATGGCATTTTTTCCAGTTCGGTTTTGCGATTGGCGGCGCTCTGCCCTAAGCAGGAGCCGAGTGCGCCGCGAAGACGTGCAAACGTTCGCGGCTTCGACCAGTTCAAGGGAAGATTATGAGCAAGACTATCGCCAAGCGCAGCCGCAAGGTCAAGATTCTGGCGACGCTGGGCCCTGCCAGCAACAGCCCCGAAATGATCGAAAAGCTGTTCCGCGCCGGGGCCGATGCCTTTCGCGTCAACATGAGCCATGGCGAGCATGCGACGCATGCCGCGACGATCAATGCGATCCGCCAGATCGAGACGAAGCTGCAGCGTCCGGTCACGATCCTGTGCGATCTGCAGGGCCCCAAGCTACGCGTCGGCACGTTCGAGGGTGGAAAGGCCTTTCTCAAGCACGGCCAGCATTTCACGCTCGATTCGAATCCGGAACCCGGCAATGACCAGCGCGCCTATCTGCCGCACAAGGAGATTTTCGCCGCGCTCGACAAGGGCCAGCGACTGCTGATCGACGATGGCAAGATGGTGCTGCGCGTGCTGCGCCCCGGCGAAAGCGAGATTCTCTGCTCGGTCGAGGTCGGAGGCTTCATCTCCGATCGCAAGGGTCTGAACGTCCCTGACAGCCTGGTGCCGATGGCCGCACTGACCGAGAAGGACCGGCGTGACTTGGCCTTCGCGCTCGACATGGGCGCGGATTGGATCGCGCTCAGCTTCGTGCAGCGGCCCGATGACGTCGCCGAGGCGCGCAGCCTGATCGGCGGACGCGCGGCGCTGATCGCGAAGATCGAGAAGCCTGCCGCGCTGGCCTCGCTCGACGCGATCATTGAACTTTCTGACGCAGTGATGGTCGCGCGCGGCGACCTCGGCGTCGAAATGGCGCCCGAAGAGGTGCCGGTGATGCAGAAGCGGATTGTCGAGACTGCGCGCCGATCGGGCAAGCCGGTGGTCGTCGCCACGCAGATGCTCGAATCGATGATCACCAGCCCGTCGCCGACCCGCGCCGAGGTGTCGGACGTCGCCAATGCGGTCTATGACGGTGCCGATGCGGTGATGCTCTCGGCGGAAACCGCAGCGGGCGAATGGCCCGAACTCGCCGTGGGCATGATGGACCGCATCGCGACCCAGGTCGAAAGCGACCCCGGTTATGCCGCGCGCGTGCACTTCATCGAGACCTTGCCCGATGCGACCACGGCGGATGCGCTCTCGGCCGCGTGCAGCGAGATTGCCAACACGGTGCGGGTGAGCGCGATCGTGTGCTTCACCCTGTCCGGCTCCACCGCACGGCGCGTGGCGCGTGAGCGTCCCTCGGTGCCGGTGATGGTGCTGACTCCCTCGCGCGAGACCGCGCGGCGCGTGGGCCTGCTCTGGGGTGCCTATCCGGTGGTGACGCGCGATATCGGGAGTTTCGAGGAGATGATTGGCAAAGGCAAGCGCATGGCGCTGCGCCATCATTTTGGTGAAGCGGGTGGCCGGATCATTGCGCTGGCGGGGGTGCCGTTCGGAACACCGGGATCGACCAATGTGCTGCACATCGTCACGCTGACCGGCGAGGAGCTCAAGGGCTACAAGGGCTGAGCGTCTATTGCGGCTGATAGGCCAGCGGATGGCCGAGCAGGGTGCGGTCGCGCGTCAGCAGCCGCGCGCCGCTCTGCTGCGCCTGGACCAGCAGCAGCTCGTCGAACGGGTCCTTGTGCGTGATCGGCACGAGCAGCGGCGTGGCTGCGGTCTGGGCGTCGAGCGACATGACTTCGAGACCCATCCGATTCAGCGCGCCAAGCACTGGCGTCGGATCGCCTGGCCCCTTGCGCGCGCCGGATACATGAAAGCTGTTCCACTTCAGCCGCAGTTCCCAGATGGCCACTGCGGAAACAAGGACCTCGTTTTCGATCGCCGTCAGCGCTGTAAGTTCGTGGCCGGTCAGGGCAGGGCGCTCGACTGCAAGCCAATAGGCGATATGCGTGTCGAGCAGCAGCCTCAATCTTCAAGGCCCAGGACGTCGCGACTGAACGCAGGATCGTCGAAATTCTCGGGAAGTCTGATCGCGCTGGAGTCCCAGCCTATTTCGGCCAGATAAGCGTCAGCCGCAGCAAAGTTCAGTGGCCGCTTGGCCATTGCAGATGTCAGCTCGACCACCGCGCGGCCATGGCGCGTAATGACGACCCGCTCGCCTCGCATGGCGGCGGCAATGGCTTCGGAAAATCGGGCCTTGGCTTCGCGGATCGACAATTCCATAGACCGCAAATACCATAATCCGTGACCCTTAAGTAGTCACATTCTCCAGCACGCCGCGCGCAATCAGTTCTGCCTCGAGCGTGGCATGGTCGCGGAAGACATGGCCCTGCAGGCCGCACGAAACGGCGCTTTCGATATTGTCCGCGCGGTCGTCGATGAACAGCGCGCGCGATGGATCGATGTCAAAGCGGTCGATGGCGAGGCGGTAGATCGCGGGATCGGGCTTTACCAGCTTCTCCGCCCCCGACACGACAATGTCGCGAAACAGGTCGAATACCGGCGCGGTGGGGCGGAACATGTCCCAGAACTCGACGCCGAAGTTGGTGATGCCGTAAATCGGATAGCCCAGCAGCGCGAGCTTTTCTGCAAGGTCCAGCATGCCCGGCACCGGTCCCGGGATCGTTTCCAGCCAGCGCGGGACATAATGGCCGATCAGCTCGGCATGGTCGGGGTGCTCGGCAACCAGTTCGGCGACCATCTCGTCGAGCAATCGGCCCGCATCGTGCTGCGAATGCCAATCGATGGTCAGGACATTGGCAAGAAAATGGTCGAGCTCTGCCGGATCGTCGATCAGCTTTGCGTAAAGGGTGCGGATATCCCATTGATAGAGGACATTGCCGACATCGAAGATAATGGCATCAACCGGCTGCATATCGCCCCCTCAGGCACGCAAGCAAAAGGCCCCGGACCATGCCGGAGCCCTTACTCCATTCCAAACCTTGTCCGGCGCGCCAGATGACGGCGCGTCGGGCCGATCAGCCCTGGCGGGCCTTGAAGCGACGGTTGGTCTTGTTGATCACATAGGTGCGGCCGCGACGACGGATCACGCGGTTGTCGCGATGACGATCCTTGAGCGACTTCAGCGAATTGCGAATCTTCATGACGTGGGCCCTTGATTGAAATCGGATTGGGGTCATGGCGTCCGTGGCCAAGCGCAGCTGCGCAATAGCCGGGCCGGAACATCCATGCCGGAAAGCGGCGCGGATACGTGGAGGGGCGCACAAAGTCAAGCATCGGCGCGGCGGCCCATGGCAATTTTTTGGCCGCTTCATTGGCCATTCATGGCGAAACGGGTTAGGCATGCCTCGGGCAGGCTCGCAAGGCCGGGACCGGGAAAGGGCGCAAATATCATGGCTTTTCTTCGCAGATCTAACATGGCGGTGCTGTGCGTTGCATTCGCCATGGCCGCAGGGTTGGGCGGCTGCGTTTCGCCAGCCGGGCCGGTAGAGGCCGTCCGCTTCGTTTCGCCCGATCGCGCCAGCGAACTTGGACGCGGCCCGATTCGTGTGGTCGCTGGCGAGGGGGTGGACAGCAATGCGCTCGAATATCGCAGCTATGCCGCCGCCGTGGAGCGCGAACTCGAGCAGATCGGCTATCAGGTGTTGCCGGTTGGCGCGCGCGATGATGCCGACATCCAGACCGCAACCGTGCGGGTCGAGCGTGCCGTGCTCTCGCCCGTCGGCGATGACCGCGGTCCGGTCACGGTGGGCGTGGGCGGCGGCACCGGCGGCTTCGGCTCGGGGGTCGGAGTCGGCATAGGCATCAACCTGGGCGGGCGCCCGAAAGGCGAGGTGGTGACCGAGATGTTCGTCAATATCCGCGCGGGCGACGGCACGATCCTGTGGGAAGGCCGCGCCAGCGTCGAAGCGCGCGAAGGCTCGCCGATGGCCGAGACGCAGCTCAATGCGTCGAAACTGGCCCAGGGGTTGTTTACCGGCTTTCCCGGTGAGTCCGGAGCGACTATCAGCGTGCCATGACTCAGGCACTCATCCCCAGCATCACCGCCGCTTTCGATTCCGGAAACATCGTCAACCATGGTCTGACGCAGCTGCCCGATGGCGGCTGGCGCGCCGAACTTGCTATCCGCAAGGACAAGGACTCGGACTTCTTTCAATGGTTTCACTTCCGCGTCGCGGCGCAGCCGGGGACCGATCTGGAACTGGTGATCACCGGGCTTCGCGAATCCGCCTATCCTGATGGCTGGCCCGGCTATCGCGCCTGTGTCAGCGAGGACCGCGACTATTGGGGCCGGGCGGAGACCAGCTATGACGCGGCCGTCGGCGCGCTCACGATCCGCCACCAGATGGGAACGGGCGTTGCCTGGTTCGCCTATTTCGCGCCCTATTCGATGGAACGGCACCACGATCTGGTCGCCGAAATGGCGAGCCGCCCCGGCGTGCAGCATCGCGAGCTTGGCCTCAGCCTCGATGGCCAGCCGATCGATTGCCTCGACATGGGCGAGGGGCCGGTGCAGGTCTGGCTCTATGCGCGCCAGCATCCTGGCGAATCCATGGCCGAATGGTGGATGGAAGGTGCGCTGGAAAAGCTGACCGATCCTGCCGATCCGCATGCGCGGCTGCTGCGCCAGAAATGCACGCTGCATATCGTACCGAACATGAACCCCGACGGGTCGCTGCGCGGGCATCTGCGCACCAATGCCGTCGGCGTGAACCTCAACCGCGAATGGCACGCGCCGAGCGCCGAGCGGAGCCCCGAAGTGCTGTGCGTGCGCAACGCAATGGACGCAAGCGGCGTGCACTGGGCGATGGACGTGCATGGCGACGAGGCAATCCCGCACGTGTTCATTGCCGGGTTCGAGGGTATCCCGTCCTGGAGCGACGAGCAGGGCGCGCGATATAATCGTTATCGTGATCTGCTGGCCGCGCGCACGCCCGATTTCCAGACTGCCAAGGGCTATCCCAAGGCGGGGGCGGGCAGGGCGAACCTTTCCATGTCGACCAACCAGCTGGCCGAGCGGTTCGGTCCTTCGCATGGCTGCGTGTCGATGACGCTGGAAATGCCGTTCAAGGACAATGACGATCTGCCATGCCCCGACCAGGCCTGGAGCCCCGAACGCTCCAAGCTGCTGGCGCATGACTGCCTGGCAGTGCTGGCGGAGATGATTGCGGGCTGATCGCTGCGCCGTTCATCGCGATGCAAGGGTAACCGGTGCATGTTCCGTGGCGCCACGGAAAGGATTCGCCATGCCCGCTCCCCGCAGCCTGATCGCCGCCGGTCTCATTGCCACCGGCGCTGCGCTGTTCGCGTTCCAGTCGCTCGCCCTTGCCGATGATGCGCCCGCCAAGCCATCGCGCGTACCGCCGGCCGAGGTGGTCGGCGAGCCGGTGAGTTGCATCAATATTGCGCAGATCCGCGGCAGCCAGGTGCGCGACAACCAGACGATCGATTTCATGATGGCGGGCGGCAAGGTCTATCGCAACGAACTGCCGCAGCAGTGCGGAAATCTGGGCTTCGACCGGTCCTTTACCTATTCGACCTCGCTAACCCAGCTGTGCAATGTCGATATCATCACCGTGTTGCAGAATGTCGGCGGCGGCCTCCAGCGCGGAGCCAGTTGCGGCCTCGGCCAGTTCACGCCCGTCAAGCTGATCAAGCAGCCGAAGCGCAGATAAGCGCAGCTCAGCTGAGCGCTATAATCGCGAAACAGGTGGCCAGGCCAACGCCGATCGTCAGCGGAATGCCCGCCTTGAAGAAGTCGGTGAAGCGGTAATTGCCTGCCGCATAGACCAGGGTGTTGGTCTGATAGCCGATGGGCGTTGCAAAGCTGGCGGACGCGGCGAACATGACAGCGATGACCAGCGGGCGCGGGTCGATGCCGAGATCGGTGCCCAGCTTGATCACGATCGGCGTCACCAGGATCGCCACCGCATTGTTGGTGATGATCTCGGTCAGCAACACCGAAACCACATAGACCGCAAACACCACGGCCCAGACCGGCGCCTCGACGAGGAAGGGCGCGAGCGCGTTCACCACCATCTTGACGCTGCCTGCCTCTTCCAGCGCCAGCCCGACGGCGAGCATGCCGAAGATCAGCACCAGCACATTTCCGTCGATCGAGCTCCACGCCTCTTCGGCATCGATGCAGCGCGCGATCAGGATGAAGCCGACCGCGAGGATCGCGGCGACCTCGATCGCCAGCACGTTGAGCGCCGACAGGATCACCACTGCTGCCAGCGCGCCGATGGCGAGCGGGGCCTTGTCGCGGCGAAAAGCGCGTGCGCTGGTATTGGTGATGCCGAACAGGTTGGGGTTTTCGTACATCCGCGCGATGTCCGCCTTCGATCCGGTGACCACCAGCTTGTCGGCGGCATGGATCTTGGCATTGGGCAGGTCCGACCGCGGCAGGTTGCGATAGCGGCTAAGGCCCAGAATGCGCACATTGAGCAGCGACAGGAAGGGGATGTCATACAGTCGGTTGCCGATACTCGGATGGCTGGGTGCGACCATCGCCTCGACCACCACCTCGCCCATCGGACCGACATCGCCCTTGCGAACGATGCCGACCTTGAAGTCCTGGCTCTTGCGCAGCGACATCAGCTCGGGAAGGTCGGTGCGGATCACGACCACGTCGTCAGGCTGCAGGATCTCGCTCGCCAGATTGTGGCGGATATAGCGCCCGTCGCGCTTGATCGCGGTGACCTGGATCTTGGCGCGCTTGGCGATCGGCGTCTCGCCCAGGGTCTTGCCGCGCAGCGTCGAGGCGTTGCGGATCGTGAGCTCGGTAACGAACACCTCGTCGCTGCCGGTACTGCCCGCTGGCGCGGCCTCGTCCTTGGGCAGCAGCCAGCTGCTGAATGCGGCCAGCATGATCATGCCGGCAACGCCCGCGATCAGGCCATAAGGCGTGATCTCGAAAATCCCGAAAGCGGGCTGGCCGTTGGCCCTGGCGACCGAATCGACGATCAGGTTGGTCGAAGTGCCGATCAGTGTGGTGGTGCCGCCGAGGATACAGATGAAGCTGAGCGGGATCAGCAGCTTCTTCGCCGAATAGCCGGTCGCCTGGGCCAGGCGCAGGATGATCGGGATCATCACCACAACCACCGGCGTGTTGTTCATGAAGGCCGAGGCCACATAGACGCCCAGGAACATCTCGGCGACCGCCAGTCGCGGGTGCCGCGCGGCGCGATTGATGATCGCGCCGGCGATCGCATCGATGGTGCCGGTTCGCAGCAGCGCGCCCGACAGGATGAACATCGCCCCGATGGTGATCGGCGCGCTGTTCGAGAAGACCGAAAACAGCTGCTTGGAATTGATGATGCCGAGGAACAGGAAGGCGCAGGCCCCCAGGATCGCGACCACCGCCGCCGGAAAGCGTTCCAGGATGAACCCGACGAACATTAGGCCCAGAATGGCCAGGCCGATCGGCGCCTGCCAGGTCTCGATAAACAGCCTGATGTCGTCCAAGGCTGTCTGCCCCCGTGTCGCTTGAAGTGGGACTATGCTCTAGCCGCTCTTGAGTTCCGCTGTCAGCCGCAAACTCGCGCGCCAGAACAGGAAGGCGGGGATAAGGCCCAGCCAGGCCGCGCCGTAGAGCACCCAGCGCACGCTGTCTTCGCCGGCATAAGGCTGGAAGGCATCGGACATCATTCCGAAGAATAGCGGGCCCAATCCCAGGCCGATCAGGTTCTGCGAAAACAGCATCACCGACGCCGCGACCGCGCGCACTTCGGGCCGCACCAGACCCTGAACACAGGCATAGACGGGCCCATAATACATGATGTTCATCGCGGTCGGCAGCACCAGCAGCGCCAGCGCGACCTTCCAGTCGGTCGCCGAATAGGCGAGAAACAGGATGGGGGCTGCGAGCGCGATGGCGAGCGCCGGACCGGTGAGCAGATGCTTGCGGTCACGCTTGCCGAAATGATCGGCCAGCTTGCCTCCGCCCCAAGTGCCGATCATGCTCGATATCCCCAGCGTCACGCCGAGATACAGCCCCGTCTCGCCCGGGCTGAGCCCGAAATTGCGTATGAACAGCACTGCCACCCACACGCCCTTGCCATAAGACAGGAAGGCGATCAGCCCGCCGGCGATGCACAGGAAGACGAAGCAGCGCGATGTCACCAGTTCCTTCAGCGCCTCGCGGACCGGCACCTGAACCTTGGCGGCGGGCATTGCCGCCCCCTTGAGCATACCGGCGCGGCGCGGCTCCTTCATCAGAAACGGCACCAGCAGCGCGAGCAGCACGCCGGGCATGCCGACCACATAGAAAGCGGTGCGCCAGCCATAGGCATCGGCGAGGCCGCCGCCGATGACCATGCCGAGCAGCGATCCGATCGGAATGCCCAGGCCATAAAAGGCGATGGCCGACGAGCGCTTGTCGGCAGGAACGCTGTCGGTGATCAGCGAATGCGCCGCCGGGGTGCAGCCCGCTTCGCCCACGCCGACACCGACGCGGGCGAGCAGCAGCTGCGGAAACGTCCGCGCCGCGCCGCAGGCCATGGTCATTGCCGACCAGATCGCCACCGACCAGGCGATCAGCGAGACACGGTTGGTGGTGCTCCGGTCGGCATAGCGCGCGATCGGAATGCCCAGCAGCGTGTAGAACAGCGCGAAGGCGAGGCCCGTCATCAGGCCCAATTGGGTATCGGAGAGCTGGAAATCGCGCTTGATCGGTTCCGCCAGGATCGAGACGATCTGCCGGTCGAGAAAGTTGAAGATATAGATGATCATCAGCGTCCACAGCATCACGCGCGGGCTGGATGCGCCCTGGAGCGACGAAGGGGCAGGTGGCGTGTCTGCGGCCATGGTCGGCGGCACACCGGCATCGGCTGCCGGGTTGCGGGTGACGGTCATGCACTCTCCTGTCGCGCCGCATTCTTGCCCTCGCGGGTCAGCGGTCGCTTATGAAAGCCATGCTAGCCATTTGCTGCCGCGAGGCAATCACCCTGCGACAAAATGTGACGTGAACGTCAACTGCCGCTACGGCACAGGTGGTTCAGCGGTAAGGGAAAAGCGCGTTCAACCGCATTGCGCGCGATGGAGCAGCTTCTGGTCGGCCAGGACGAGTGCCATCATCGCCTCGACCACCGGGGTGCCGCGGATGCCGACGCACGGGTCGTGCCGGCCCTTGGTGACAATCTCGCTCGCCTTACCCTCACGGGTGATCGTCTCGACCGGGGTGAGGATCGAGCTGGTCGGCTTGAACGCGACGCGCACCACCACCGGCTGGCCGGTCGAAATGCCGCCCGCGATGCCGCCGGCATGGTTGGCGAGGAATTCGGGACTGCCATCCGCACCGGGGCGCATGGGGTCGGCATTGGTCTCGCCGCTGAGCCGTGCGGCGGCGAAGCCGTCGCCGATCTCGACGCCCTTGACCGCGTTGATCGACATGCAGGCAGCGGCGAGTTCGCTGTCGAGCTTGGCGTAAAGCGGCGCGCCCCAGCCGGCGGGGACGCCGGTGGCTACGCATTCGACGACAGCACCAAGGGAGCTGCCCGACTTGCGCGCGGCATCGACCTTCGACTCCCAGCGCTTCACGGCTTGCGCGTCGGGGCAGAAGAACGGGTTGCGCGCGATTTCCGCTGCGTCGAAGCGGGCTGGATCGATCGCATCGCCGCCCAGTTCGCAGACATAGGCGGTCAGTACCACCTCGGGGATGACCAGCCGTGCAACGGCGCCTGCCGCGACCCGCGCCGCGGTTTCGCGCGCGCTCGACCGGCCACCGCCGCGATAGTCGCGAAAGCCGTATTTGGCGTCATAGGCATAATCGGCATGGCCCGGGCGATAGGCCTTGGCGACCTCGCCATAGTCCTTGGAGCGCTGGTCGACATTCTCGATCATTAGCGAAATCGGCGTGCCGGTGGTGCGCCCTTCGAACACACCCGAAAGGATGCGCACCGCATCGGGCTCCTGCCGCTGCGTGGTAAAGCGCGAGGTGCCGGGGCGGCGCGCGTCGAGAAACGGCTGGATGCAGCTTTCGCTCAGGCTCAGCCCCGGAGGGCACCCGTCGACCACCGCGCCAAGGGCAGGACCATGGCTTTCGCCCCAGGTGGTGAAGCGGAATACGCGGCCAAAGGTGTTGAAGCTCATGCGGCTGTCCCGTCAGGCAGAAAGGATTTGCGCGCGCTTTGCGGCATTGCGCGTGCGCTGTCCAGACGGAGAGCCAAGTTAGGTAATCTAGTCCAGCGCGATGTCCGGTGCGTCTTCCTGCTTCATGCCGACGACATGGTAACCCGAATCGACATGATGCGTCTCGCCGGTCACGCCCGAGGACAGGTCCGAGCACAGATACAGCCCCGCGCCGCCGACATCGTCGATGGTGACGTTGCGGCGCAGCGGCGCGTTATATTCGTTCCATTTGAGGATATAGCGGAAGTCGCCGATGCCGCTGGCCGCCAGCGTCTTGATCGGGCCGGCGCTGATCGCGTTGACTCGGATATTCTCGCGGCCGAGGTCGTTGGCGAGATATTTGACGCTGGTCTCCAGCGCCGCCTTGGCGACGCCCATCACGTTGTAATGCGGGATCACCTTCTCCGCGCCGTAATAGCTGAGCGTCACGATCGACCCACCATTGGGCATCATCGCGCGCGCCCTTTTCGCAACGGCGACAAGCGAATAGGCGGAGATGTTCATGGTCATCAGGAAGTTGTCGAGGCTGGTGTCGACATAAAGGCCGCGCAGCTCGTTCTTGTCCGAAAAGCCGATCGCGTGGACGACGAAATCGATCGTCGGCCAGCGCGCCGCCAAGGTCTCGAAAGCCCGATCAAGCGCATCCATGTCCGACACGTCGCAGTCGAAGGTGAAATCGCTGCCCAGCTCTGCCGCCAGCGGAATGACGCGCTTGCCCAAGGCCTCGCCCTGATAGCTGAACGCCAGCTCGGCGCCATGCTCGGCCAGCTTCTGGGCAATGCCCCAGGCGAGCGACTTGTTGTTGGCAAGCCCCATGATGAGGCCGCGTTTGCCCTTCATCAGTCCGTCCATGTCGTGATCCTTCAGTTCTTGTCCGTTTTCTGCGGCAGGCCGCCGCGCGCCCGCGCGATGGCGGCGTTCAATTCGGCCCCGATTACCATAGCAAGGCCGATGAGAAAGAAGAAAATGAGGCTGACCATCACCCCGGCCAGGCTGCCATAGGTCAGGTCATAATCGGCAAATGTGCCGAGGAACCGGGGCAGGAGCGCGAGGCACAGCATCCACCAGACCGCAATAAACATCGGGCCGGGCCAGATCGGATGGCCTGCCTCGCGATAGCGCAGCGGGGTGAGCATGCCATAGACCAGGTAGAGCATCAGCAGCAGCACCGCGAAGGTGAACAACTGGCTGAGCACCACCAGCGCGAGCGGTTCTCCAGGGAAATACAGACTGCTGGCGATCACTTCTGCGGCGCCCGCGAGCACCACCTGGACGCTCAGCGCCAGCATGGTCGCGATCACCGCAAGGATGATCAGCGCCATCGATCCCAATCGCAATTTCCAGAACGGCTTGTTGCTCTGCGTCCCATAGGCGCGGCGGATGACGGCGCGGATCGACTCGATCAGGCTCGCGGTGGTCCACAGACCGACCAATACGGCGAGCCAGAGCAGCGCGCCGGTCCGGGCGTACATGGCGGCTTCCATCGGCGCGGCGAGCACCGAGGCGACGCTGGGCGGCACCGCAGCGAGAAAGCCCTGCACCGCTTCCGCGCCATATTCGCTGCGGCCGAACACGCCGCCCAAGGCGGCCGCGACGATGAAGAAAGGAAAGATGCTGAGCAGCGCAAGATAGGCGAAATTGCCCGCGACAACCCCGCCATGCGTCATGACATTGCCGGCGACCTCGGCGATGATGGCTCGCGATGTCACCAGAAATTGCTGGCGCTTGTCGGGCTGCAACAGGTCAGTCAGAGCCATGCCGTCGCGCCGCGCTCAGCCGGTCAGCCCGGCCCGCGGATCGTAATTCACGCTCCAGCCTTCGACGAACTGGGTGAGCGCAGCATCGCCGCCTTCGGGCAGCCGGATCTGCAGCTCGATGATCTGGTCGCCACGCACGCCGTTCTTGCCGTGAAAGCCCTTGCCCTTGAGGCGCATCTGCTGGCCCGATTGGCTGCCCGGCTTGATCTTCATCATTACCGCGCCATCGACCGTGGGCACGCGTACCTCGCCGCCAGCTACTGCTTCCTTGAGCGTGATCGGCAGATCGAGACGGACATTGTCGCCATCGCGGCGGAAGAAGCGGTGCGGGCGCACCTCGATCGTCACGATGCCATCGCCGGGGCCCCCGGGGCCGGGCTGCCCCTTGCCCGAGAGGCGCATGTTGGTGCCGGTCTCGACGCCATTGGGAAGCTTGAGGTCGATCGTCTTGCCATCGGCTAGCGTGATCCGCTGCGGCTTCAAGGTTGCGGCATCGGTAAAGTCGACCGCTATCTTGTAGGCGACATTGGCACCCTTGGGCGCATTCTGGCGCGCGCCGCTATAGGGGCCTGAACTGCTACCCCGAGCTCCGCCGCCAAAGCCGCCGAACAGGCCGTCGAAGATATCGGCAAAGTCGATGCCGTCATTGCCGAAGCCGGAAAAGCCCGCATTGTCGCTCGACCGGCTCTGCTGGCGAAAGCCGCCGCCGCCGAAACCGAAGGGCGCGGCGGGGTTGCCGTCGATATCGATCTCGCCGCGGTCGAAACGCGCGCGCTTGTCCTTGTCGGAGAGCAGGTCATAGGCGCGCGTGACTTCGGAAAAGCGCGCGGCTGCGGCCGGATTGTCCTTGTTGTAATCCGGGTGCAGCTCCTTGGCGAGCTTGCGGTACGCGCTCTTGATGTCCTTCTCGCTCGCGCCTTTGGACACGCCTAGAATTGCATAGGGATCAGCCATGAATGTGGTCGCCATTGTTGGTCAGGTTATCCATTGTTGCCGATTTACAACAATATCTGGGGTAGGGGCAGGGCATTTTTCAAGCCGGGATGCGGCGGTCGGAGGGGCCGCGCCATAAAATCATCCGAAGCACGATGTAAAGCGCGAGGCCGAACGGACCTGCGGCAAAGGTGAAGAACAGGATCGGCGCCTGGATCAGCCGCCCTTTCAGCGTGCCGAGCCCATGCGCATCGGCGTTCCGCGCGATCCAAAGGCCGACGAACAGGTCGAAGGTCAGATAATGCGCCCAGCCGATGGTTACCCCGGCATCGCTGGCAAAGATGTTGCGCACACCCTGGATCGTCGAGAAATCCGCACCGCCATCGGTCGGCACGATGCCGGTGAGCACGAGGGTGAGGCCGGTCACATAGCCCAGCGCGAGCAGCAGAATCGGCCCGAAGAACAGCGACTGCATGACGATATCGCGGCGCGGAGCGAGGATCAGCACCGCCCAGGCGATCATGGCGACGAGATTGGCGATCCCGAAAATCTGCTCCCACATTGGCCCGCGCTCCCTTCAGCAAAATCCTGTTCAATGCGCGGCCCATGCGCCATAAACCGCGCCGACGGACTCACCAGTGTCTTATATGGCTAAGGCAGTCAAGCGAGCCCGTGACCGACAAGACAGGATGGACATGGCCGACGACCCCTTTGCGCTGTTTGACGACTGGTACATCAAGGCGCGCGAGACCGAGATCAACGACAGCAATGCGATGGCGCTCGCCACCGCCGATGCGGAGGGCCGTCCGTCGGTCCGCATGGTGCTGCTGAAAGGCCATGGACCGGACGGGTTCATATTCTACACCAATTACGCGGGCCGCAAGGGCGGCGAACTGCTCGCCAATCCGCATGCCGCCTTGCTGTTCCACTGGAAGTCGCTGCGCCGCCAGATCCGTATCGAGGGGCCAGTGACGCCGGTCGACGATGCCACCGCCGATGCCTATTTCGCCACCCGCTCGCGCGATTCGCAGCTGGGGGCCTGGGCATCGGACCAGTCGCGCCCGTTGCCTGAGCGGCGGATCTTCGAGCAGCGCTTTGCCGAAGTGGAGAAGCTGTTCGCCGACAAGCCCGTGCCTCGCCCGCCGCATTGGTCAGGGTTCCGCGTGACGCCGCAGCGGATCGAGTTCTGGGAAGATCGCGACCACCGGCTGCACCACCGCCGCGTCTTCACCCGAACTGAGAGCGGCTGGGACGAAGGCCTGCTTTACCCATAAGGATGTTCGCCATGACCGACCTGCCCGACACCGTGCCCTATTGCCATATCGACGCCTTTGCCGACCGTCCTTTCACCGGCAACCAGGCGGCGGTCATGCCGCTCGCCGCCTGGCCCGACGATGCGGTGCTGCAGGCGATCGGCGAGGAGAACAATTTCGCCGAGACCGCCTTCATCGTGCCGATCGACAGCGACGAGGCGGATTACGAGCTGCGCTGGTTCACGCCCGCGGTCGAAGTGGCAATGTGCGGCCATGCCACGCTCGCCTCGGGCCATTACGTGTTCGAACAGGGCTTTGCCGGTGACACCGCGCGTTTCCTGACGCGCAAGGCCGGGGTGCTGAGCGTCAGCCGCCAGGGCGACATGCTGTCGCTCTCGCTGCCCGCGCTGCCGCCAGAATCGGCAGCGCTGCCCGACTGGACCAGCCTGCTCGGCGGCCTGCCCAACGAATGCCATATCCATCAGGGTCGCTATAACGTCCTGCTGTTCGATAGCCCAGATGACGTTCTGGCGCTGCAGCCGGACTTCAAGGCGCTCGGCGAAATCGGCAACCACCAATTCATCTGCACCGCGCCGGGCAAGGATACCGATGTGCTGAGCCGGGTGTTCGTGCCCGGAGCCGGTATCGACGAGGACAGCGTGACCGGCTCGGCGCATGCGGTGCTGACCCCGTTCTGGGCGGCGCGGCTGGGGCGCAGCAGCTTTACCGCATTCCAGGCGAGCCAGCGCGGCGGACTGCTCCACTGCACGCTCGAGAGCGACCGCGCGGTGCTGGCGGGCCAGTGCTTCACCGTCGTGACGGGGACCTTCCGGCTGCGGTAACTTTCCCATCTCCCCTCCCGCTTGCGGGAGGGGGGAAGACCGCTATCCCTCTTTCGCCGCGCTCGCGGCCTCCAGCGCGTCCCAGCTGCCCCAGTCGATCGCGCGGCCGGGATAGGCGACGCTGCGCAGCGGCCAGTCCCTAGCGATCCAATGCTGTACCCAGGCATAGAGTTTCGCATCGAACCCGGCGTCATGTTCGGCCTTGGTCACCCAGAGCGTGACCATCGCGTCATAACCGGGCACCGGGCTGGGATAGACATAGACACAGCCGCGCTCGCGCTTGCCGTCGGGCGTGAGCACCGCATAGGCGAAGGATTCACGGCGCTGGAACCGGCCCTGTTCGGTCACCATGTCCTTCATCGCATCGGCATCGGTGATCCCGGGGTGCGGCCAGGCGGTCGATCGGGTGAAGGTTTTCTGCAGATGCTCGATCGACGACATGTACGCGTCGAAATCGATTTTCACGAGATCGGGGCCCAGCGGGACGAGATTGAAGCCGGGCCCTTCGACCAGCGTCGGAACCTGGAAATCCGCTGGAATGAAGGGCGCGGCAGCGGATGTCTGCGCGCCGGCATAGCCCGATCCGTCCTGCGCCAGAACAGGCATGGCAAGCATCAGCGGCAAGGCAGCGGCAAATCGGAACAGGCGCATCGGCAATCCCCCGGAGAATCAGCGCGGATCAGCCTGCCAGAAGCTTCGGCCCTGGCCTAGTCCCTGGGAAAGAGCGCCAGGATTCGTCCGAGCTGCTCCTTCACCGGGTCGAGAACATCATCCTGCGTCTTGCCCAGCCGGACGAGCGTGAGCTTCTGGCTGGGGCTGACGATGACGAACTGGCCCAGATGTCCCTGCGCGGCAAAGACATCGCCTGGCAGCAGATCGGGATAGAGGACCTTTTTAAGGCCAGCCGCACGCGGCTTGTTGAGCCAGATATGCCCGCCATAGGCCGGGTCGTTGGGTGAGCTGGTGAGCATGAAATCGACCCAGCCGCGCGTGAGGAACTGGTTGCCGGCAATCGAGCCCTTGTTGCGCAGGAACTCGCCGAATTTCGCCCAGTCGCGGGCATTGGCCTGGATGATCGATCCGCCGATCAACGTGCCGGAGGCGTCGAATTCGGGCACCATCGAGGCCATGCCCAGCGGTTCGATCAGCCGCCCGCGCATATATTCAAGCATCGCGCGGCGGCGCACATCCGGGTCCTTGCTGTCGGTCAGCTGGCGGGTGATGATGTCGGACAGGATGACGCTGGTGTTCGTCGAATATTCGAACTTCGATCCCGGCTCAGCCTCGAGCGGCTGGCCCTCGGCATAGCGCACCATATTGTCGCGCCCGTCGAGGAACAGCATCCGCACCTCGTCCGACTGGTAGGGCGGGTCGCCCGCTTCGGTGTGCTGAAGACCCGAGGACATGTGCAGCAGGTGCCTGAGCGTGATCGCGCCGCGCGGGTCGCCGGGGCGCTGCCAGTCGGGCACCGGGGCAGGGGCGTCGAGTGCGAGCCGCCCGTCCGCGACCATCAACCCGACCAGCACCGCGGTGACGCTCTTGGCCATAGACCAGCTGATGAACCGGGTTCCGCGATCATAGCCCGGCGCATAGCGTTCCGCGACGATTTCGCCGCCGCGCATGATGACCAGCGCGCGGGTTTCGGCAAACTCGTCCTCGTTGAACAGCTTGTCGATCTCTGCATTGAGCGCGGCAGTGGGTACGCCGGGCACATCGACGATCATCGTCTCGCCGCTGTCCGCAGCCCGGCCTTCGATGCCATAAAGTCCGAAAGCGGTTGCGCCGAGAAGGCCGGTTGCGGCAAGGGCGAGAAGGATGCGGTGCTTCATGCCCGCCTCCATCAATCAGGCGGGGACCGATGGCAACTGGGAAAATGGGCGCGATGCCGGGCCGGCATGGCAGGCTGAAATGGGTGGCGCTGGCGCTGCTGGCGATCGCGCTCGCGGCACTGGCCTGGTACTGGCCCGCCCTCAGGGCCTATAGCCAGACGGGCGCGGCCTATTCGGCGCGCGTCGTCTGTTCGTGCCGCTATATCGGCGGGCGCGAGCTGGGCGATTGCAAGAAGGATCTGGAGCCGGGCATGGAGGTTGTGAGCCTCAGCGAAGCAGCGGACGCCAAGCGGATCGATGCCACGGTGCCGCTGATGGCCGCAGAAAGCGCGGAATATCGCGAAGGCTGGGGCTGCGTGCTGATGACGCCCAAGGAGCGCGAGGCGATTCGCTGAATCGTCAGGCCTGATCGCGCAGCTTTTCGTGGTGGCGGATGACCTCGTCGATCACGAAACGCAGAAACTTCTCCGAAAAATCAGGGTCCAGATCGGCATCGACCGCGAGCCGCTTCATCCGCGCGATCTGCTCTTCCTCGCGGCGCGGATCGGCCGGCGGAAGATCGGTTTTCGCCTTGTACTCGCCCACCGCCTTGGTGATCTTGAAGCGCTCGGCCAGCATGAAGATCAATGCCGCGTCGATATTGTCGATGCTCTGCCTGAATGCGGCCAGTACCGGGTCTTGCGCCATAATGTGGATACCCTCGCGAGAATCGCGCGATGCCTTGGTAGCGGTTGCGCTTTGCGCTTGCCTTAAGCCATGCGGATTGCCACATCGCAACCCATGACCGCGACTGTTCATCCGATTGGCCGCCCCGCGGGCGTGTCCGCCGCCGCTCCCAGCCTCGATCCGATCATGGCGCTGGTGGCGCAGGATCTCAATTCGGTAAACAGCGTCATCCTGGACCGGATGCAATCGCAAATTCCCCTGATTCCCGAGCTTGCCGGGCATCTGATCGCCGGCGGCGGCAAGCGGATGCGGCCGATGCTGACGCTCGCCTGCGCGCGGTTGCTCGATTATCCCGGCACCCGCCATCATAAGCTGGCGGCGGCGGTGGAGTTCATTCACACCGCAACGCTGCTGCACGACGATGTCGTCGACGGCTCCGATCTGCGCCGAGGCAAGAAGACCGCGAACCTGGTGTTCGGCAACCCCGCCACCGTGCTGGTCGGCGATTTTCTGTTCAGCCGCTCGTTCGAGCTGATGGTCGAGGATGGCTCGCTCAAGGTGCTCAAGATCCTGTCGGGCGCATCGGCGATCATCGCCGAGGGCGAGGTCGATCAGCTGACCGCGCAGCGCCAGATCGAGACCAGCGAAGAGCGCTATCTGGCGATCATCGGCGCCAAGACCGCCGCGCTGTTTGCCGCCGCCTGCCGCATCGCCGCCGTGGTGGCTGAGCGCGACGAGCAGGTCGAACTGGCGCTCGATGCCTATGGCCGCAACCTCGGCATTGCCTTCCAGCTGGTCGACGATGCGATCGACTATGTTTCGGATGCGGCGACCATGGGCAAGGGCGTGGGCGACGATTTCCGCGACGGCAAGGTGACGCTGCCCGTCATCCTCGCCTATGCGCACGGATCTCCGGAAGAGCGCAAGTTCTGGGAAGCGGCAATCATCGGCCATCGCACGTCGGACGAGGATTTGGCACACGCGACCCAGTTGCTGCGCCAGCACAATGCCATTGACCTGACGCTCGACCGCGCCCGCCATTTCGGCCAGCGCGCCATCGACGCGATCGCCGGCTTCCCGAATAGCAAGGCCAAGGCGGCGCTGATCGAAACAGTCGAATTCGCGATCGCGCGGGGATATTAGGTCGTGAACGACACTCCGGCCCGAACCCCGCAGGGACGACGGCTGGAAGAACTCGAGGCGCAAAACCGGGAGCTGCTCGCGCAACTTGACGAGCTGAAACGCGATCTCGAGCGCAGTTCGCATTCCGGAAATTCTTGGAACCCGATCGCTTTGTTCGGCGCGGTAACAACCTTGCTGGGCGTGATCGGAGCGGCGATTTTCGGCTATCTCGGATCGGGCGAGGGGAATGCTGCCAGCAGACAGGCGATGGTCTGTCAGCAGGCCTATGTTTTTCTGGCAGACGAGAGGCCGACGCCCTATCTCACCGAGGCAGAAGGCCGGGCACTGGCTGCGCGACAGTTGCAAGTGCTCAGAAAATGTGAGAAATTCGTACCATGATGCAGGACCTGTTTCTCGCCATCGCCATCGTCGGTAATGTGATTACCATTGCCGCGTTGGTTGGCGGCTATTACTGGCAGCGCCAGAGCCAGCGTTAATCGGCCCGAATTTGAATTCCGACAGGACGGGAAAGCTAGCGCGGTGCTGACCGTCGATCCATCTTCTATGCCATCAGCCAAGCCGCGACCGGATAGCCTCTCTGCCGAAATCCGCGCGCTGCTGCTGCTCGCGGGGCCGCTGGTGCTCGGCAATCTCGCGCAAATGGCGATCCATACGACCGAGGTGATCATCCTGGGCCGCTATGACGTGCAGGCGCTGGCAGCGGCGGCGCTGGCGGTGAATCTCTACTTCGCCTGTGGCACCTTCGGCATGGGGCTGATGACCGCCGCTTCGCCGATGATCGCGGCGGAGCGGGGGCGGCGCAAGCATTCGGTGCGCGACATCCGCCGCACGGTGCGCCAGGGCATGTGGGTCGCGCTGACGGTCTGCCTGCCGATCTGGGCGCTGTTATGGCACGCAGAAGCATTGTTCCTGCTGATGGGCCAGCAGCCCGATCTGGCGCGCGATGCCGGGCAGTTCATGCGCATTGCGATGTGGGGACTGCTGCCTTGGCTGCTGCAGTTCGTGCTGCGCATGTATGTCTCTGCGCTCGAGCGGCCGATCTGGGGCGTGTTCGTGACGCTGTGCGGCGTGGCGATGAATCTGGTCGCCTGCTGGGCGCTGGTCTTCGGCAATCTGGGCTTTCCCGAACTCGGGCTGGAGGGCGCGGCTATCGCCAATCTGATCGCCAATTGCACCCTGTTTGCGGTGATGGCGCTGGTCGTGACACAGGTGCGCGCTTTCCGGCGGTACCGTCTTTTCGGCCGATTCTGGGTCGCCGATTGGGGCCGCTACCGCGCGCTGTTCAAGCTGGGCCTTCCGATCGCGGTGACCTTCGCCTTCGAGGTTGCGATCTTCAGCTCCGCTGCCTTCCTCATGGGGCTGATCAGCCGCGATTCGCTCGCCGCGCATGCCGTGGCGATCCAGATCGCCTCGTTCGCCTTCATGGTGCCGTTTAGCCTGTCGCAGGCCGCCACGGTGCGTGTCGGCCTGCACCATGGTGCGCGCGACGCCCAGGCTGCGGCGCGGGCGGGCTGGGCGGCGCTGGGGCTCGGCGTGCTCGCGGCGTGTCTGATGTCGGCGATCATGGCGCTGATTCCGGGCGCGTTGGTCGGCCTGTTCATCGATCCGGCAGACGCGAGCGCCGCACCCGCTTTTGCGCTGGCGCTGAGCTTCCTGCTGGTCGCCGCGATCTTCCAGCTGGTCGATGCCGTTCAGGCGGTCGGGGCAGGGGTGCTGCGCGGGCTGCAGGACACGCGCTGGCCTATGCTGTTTGCCGCGTTCGGTTATTGGGTGGTCGGCATGGGCACCGCGTGGTTCTTCGCCTTCCGCCTGGGCTGGGATGGCGTCGGCGTGTGGATCGGCCTGGCTGCGGGACTGGCGGTCGTATCCGTGCTCATGGTCGGTCGCTGGGCGCTCCGGCAGCGTTTCGGGCTTGGAGTTTACGCCTGACCTCCGGGCTTGCCAGTCGGTTGAGGGGTTGGGGACAAAGGGATAAGGCGGTGCGCCATGGCTGAGCTGCCCATATATTCCGTCCTGCCCAACCTGCTGAGCGCGCTTGGCAGCGGCCCCAACGCGGTGCTCGTCGCGCCGCCTGGCGCGGGCAAGACTACAACCGTCGCCCCGGCGCTCCTAGCCCAGCCCTGGTGCACCGGCCAGGTGCTGCTGCTCTCGCCGCGCCGCCTGGCCGCGCGCGCCGCGGCCGAGCGCATGGCAGAGCTTGCGGGCGAGCCGGTGGGTCAGACGATCGGCTATTCGACCCGCATGGACAGCAAGACGAGCGCCGCCACCCGCGTGCTCGTGCTGACCGAGGGGATTTTCGTCAACCGCATCCAGGCCGATCCCGAACTTGCGGGCGTGTCGGCGGTGCTGTTCGACGAGGTGCACGAACGCAGCCTCGACAGCGATTTCGGCCTCGCGCTCGCGCTCGAGGCGCAGTGCGCTTTCCGGCCCGATCTGCGGCTGCTCGCCATGTCGGCCACGCTCGACGGCGCACGTTTCGCCGCGCTGATGCAGGGTGCGCCGGTGATCGAGAGCGAAGGCCGCTCGCATCCGCTCGAGATGCGCTATCTGGGGCGGCGCGGCGAACAGCGGATCGAGGATGGCATGGCGCAGGCGATCCGCACCGCGCTGCGCGACGAGGCGCAGGGCGATGTGCTCGCCTTTCTGCCGGGGGTGGCGGAAATTGCGCGTGCTGCCGAGCGGCTGGAGAGTCTGGGCAGCGGCATCGCCGTGCTGCCGCTGCACGGCACGCTGACCCCGGCCGAGCAGCGCGCCGCGATCCGCAGCGATCCCGATGGGCGGCGCAAGGTCATCCTGGCGACCAGCATTGCCGAGACCAGCCTGACCATCGATGGTGTGCGCATCGTCGTCGATAGCGGCCTTGCCCGGCGCGCGCGCTATGATCCGCTCGCCGCCACCACCCGGCTGGTGACCGAGCGCGCGAGCCAGGCCGCCGCCACGCAGCGCGCGGGCCGCGCCGCACGCCAGGGACCGGGCGTCGCCTATCGCCTGTGGGAAGAGGCCGCGACCGGCGGCCTGCCGCCGTTCGATCCGCCCGAGATTCTCGACAGCGACCTGGCCCCGCTGGTGCTGCAATGCGCCGCCTGGGGCGAGAGCGACCCCACCCGATTGAACTGGCTCGATCCGCCGCCCGCGCCGCTGCTGGCTGAGGCGCGCAAGCGGCTGGTCGCGCTGGGGGCAGTTGATACGGGCGGCGCAATCACCCCGCTCGGGCGATCGATCGCCGCATTGCCGCTGCCGCCGCATCTGGCGGCGATGCTGCTGAAGGGCGCACAGGCCGGGTCCGCGATGCAGGCGGCGGAGATCGCGCTGCTGCTGCAGGAGCGCGGGCTGGGCGGGCAGGGCGACGATCTCGATACGCGCCTCAATCGCTGGCGCAGCGACCGGGGCGAGCGTGCGGCCAAGTCGCGCAAGCTCGCCGAACGCTGGGCGAAACTGGCCGAGCGGCAGGTGGGGGCGGGCACGCCGCGCGATCTGCCGCCAGCGGTGCTGCTGGCCTTCGCCTATCCGGACCGGGTGGCGAAGCGCCGCGATGGTGCGGGCGAGACCTGGGCGAGCGCGGGCGGGCGCAGCTTCCGGCTCGATCCGGCCTCGCCGCTGATCACCGCGTCCTGGCTGGCGATCGGCGAGGTGCAGGGCAAGGCGGCGGATGCGCGCATCCTCAGCGCCTTCGCGCTCGACCCGGCGGATGTCGAGGCGCATCTCGCGCAGCGGATCGAACGCGTCAGCCGGTGCGATTTCGTGGTCGATAGCAGGCGCGTCGAGGCGCGGCTCGAGCGGCGGCTGGGCGCGATCCGGCTGGCGAGCGCGCCCGATCCCGCGCCCGATGCCGATGCGGTGCTGGCGGCGCTGCTCCAGGGCGTGCGCGATCATGGCCTAGCGCTGCTCGACTGGGGCGACAAGGCGCTCGCGCTGCGCCAGCGCGCCGCCTTTGCCGGGGTCGAGGCGCTGGACGAGGCGCATCTGCTCGAAACGCTCGAAGACTGGCTCGCGCCGCTGCTGACGGGCAAGCGCGCGCTCGGCAGCATCGGGACGGGCGACCTGCACAATGCGCTGCAGGGCTTCGCCGGATGGGACGCGATGCAGGCGATCGAGCGGACCGCGCCCGCCGAATTTACCAGCCCCGCAGGCACGCGCCACGCGATCGATTATGCCGCGAGCGCAGGCCCCACGGTCGAACTGCGGGTGCAGGCGCTGTACGGGCTGGACGAGCATCCCGTCGTGGGGCGCAACCGCATCCCGCTGGTCCTGTCGCTCACCTCACCGGCGGGACGCCCGATCCAGACAACGCGCGATCTGCCCGGCTTCTGGCGGGGCAGCTGGCGCGATGTCGCCAAGGACATGCGCGGCCGCTATCCGCGCCACCACTGGCCCGATGCGCCTTGGGAGGCGACCGCGAGCCTTGCCACAAAGAAGCGCCAGGGGCTCTGACGCACTAACCCAGTCAGCCGAAAACGCGCTTTCCGTGCGTGACCCGGTCCGACATCGCCATCGTGGTGAGCTGCGCGTTGACGCGGATGCAGCTCGGCATCACGCTCGCATCGGTGACCAGCACGTTGGCTACGCCGTGGACCCGCTGGTCGAGATCGACCACGCCCTTGCGCGGATCGGCGTTGATCGCGTTGCCGCCATGCGGATGGCTCGAGGAGAGCACCACATCGTCGGGCTCCTCGATATGCTCCTCGAAGAACCGGTCGATCTCGGCATCGCTCATGCCGCGCGAGAGCGTCTCGCCATGCAGCAGCGCCGGATAAACCTCCTCCGCGCCACCACGGAAATGCACCTTGGTCAGCGTCGCGAGCGCGCGGCGCAGCACGGCAAGGTCGCTCTGCTCGAGCTCGAAGCCGAGCTTGCCCTTCCTGATCGTGCCGCGCCGGTCCGCCGGGAACAGCACGCCCGCCGAGGCGAGCCGGCTATAATTGAGCATCCGGCGGAAATGCTCGTCGAACCAGCCGGGGACCAGCGAGGCCATGCTCATGGGCGGCTGAAAATGGCTCTCGATCAGGAAATCGGCGCGGTCGACAAAGGTCGCCATCTGGTCCTCGTCCCAGGCGTAGACCGGACCCGGCATCAGCGCGGGGACCGGGCAGGCGATGTTGAGCGAGATGCCCTTGCCGGTCCCCTCGATGCCGCTCGCCGAGAGGATGTTGCTCGACGCGATCGTCCCTGCGGCGACCACGACGCCTTTGGTCACACGGATCGTCTTCGCCCGGCCATCGGGCAGCAGCACCTGCACAGATGAGGCGACCTTTCGCCCCTGATCTTCAAGACCGGACCAGCCGATATGCGATACGGCGGCATGCGCCAGAATGCGTGCCTTCCGGGGCGCGTGCAGCGTGGCATGGCGCAGGAAGCTCTCGGGCATCGCCTTCTTGCGGCCATAGGGGCAGCCGGTGTTGCAATATCCGCACGACACGCAGGCATTGGGCTCGGTCTTCTGCCCCCAGTTCTTGCGGAACCAGCCGGTGACCGCGCGCGCATCGAGCGGGTCGGACGAGCCCGAAGCATAGGCATCCCAGCCGTGTAGCAGCCGCGTGCCGTTGTTGCGCCCCAGCCGCCGGTCGATCTCGTGCACGCCCAGCCGCGTCTCGACCCGGCAATAGGCCGCTTCCAGCGCATCCTCGTCGACCGGCGCACCGATGCTGCGCCAGTGCGCTAGCACGTCATGCGCGTCGGGATGCGTCTCGCCCTCGCGCGCCAGGCGCAGGCAGATGCCGTTATTGACCACGGTCGAGCCGCCGACGGTGCGCCCCTGAAAGACGATGATGTCGCGGTTGCGCGTGGTCTGGATCGCGCCGTCCTTGAACAGCGATGATGACATGTGCGCCTCGTTGGGCGTCATCCGCGCGCTGGGGAGATAGGGGCCAGCCTCGACCACCAGCACCTCATAGCCCTGATCGGCGAGGTTCGATGCGGCGACCGCGCCGCCCGCGCCCGATCCGATCACTACCAACTCGACGCTGTCGGGGATCGCATCCTCGCCCACGAACACCGTATAGGGCAGGTCGTTACCGGTATATTCGGCGATTTCGGGATCGTCGGGTGTGCCCGCGCGCGTACGGTGGCGGGGCAGGGTGAAGCCGATCGCGTTGAACACCGGGTTGGCGCGGTTGGCATCCTCGGCAGCCGCGTCGCTGACATTGGCGTCGTCCTGGTCGATCCAGTGGCCGTAATAGCCCGCATAAACAATGCCGCGGATGCGGGCCATGTCCTGGAACAGGTCGATACGGCTGTTCTTCAGCCGCCGCTCGATCCGCCAGATGCGGAACGAGCGCGGCGCAAAATGCCAGAAGGGGCCACCCAGCACGATCCAGGTCGCGATGACCGACAGCGCGGTATCGCGCGGCGTGTTGCCCTCGATATTGCCGAATATGCCCTGGAGATTGTCGACCACCTGCTGCGGTGAAATCGCCATCTGGGCGGGTTCGACCAGCATGGTTTCCGCCAGCCGCTTCCAGATCGCCGCCTCGAACGGATTGAACGGTTTCCTTCTCATCGCGCGAATCCCCCCTTGTCCCGAGGATAGGGTAGCAGCGAGCCCGCGAATTGTAAGAAACCGTAAGATTAAGCGGTGTTAATCCGCAGAGTCAGTCCATCGCGCAGACCTGCGCGTCGAGCTTGCCATCCGCCACCGTCAGTCGGTTAAACGACGGCCGGGTCGCGCGAACCCGCTCGGACAATGTGCCAGCACCGATCAGACGGATCGGACCTGCCTGCGTTTCGACATTCAGGTCGAACGGGTCATGCACATGGCCGGACAGCACCGCATCCGCGCCTGCAGCGGCTATCGCCTCGAGTGCGGCGCGACCGCCGGTGGTGCGTCCGCTGCTCTGCGTTTCAGCCTCGATCAGCGGATGGTGCGCCAGCACGATGCGCAGCTTTGCATGGTGGCCCGGATCACCCAGCGCCTGGAGCGCCTGATGCAGCGCGCGCTTGCCGACCCGGCCCTTGGACCAGTTGAACCGCCATTGCACCCTCGCGGTGGTGCGCAGCGACACCAGATGGACGTGATCGAGCGTGACGCCCTCGTGCAATTGCTCCTGCAGCCGCATCACGCGGCCATAGGGCCGCCAGATTCGGCGGACCGGGTTGAAATAGGGCAGGTCGTGATTGCCCGGCTCGATCAGGACGGGCCTGCCCAGATCGGCGAGCCAGGCCTGCGCGGCGGCGAATTCGGCCGAGCGTGCGCGCATCGTCAGATCGCCGGTGATGATGACGATCTCGGGCTGCTGGTCGGTGACGACCTGCTTGAACCAGGCGAGCGCGGCGCTGTCCTCGGCGCCGAAATGCAGGTCGCTGGCGTGGAACAACAGCGTCATGGGGCAGCAGGCGCGCGGGTTTCGATGAAATTGTGCGGGGCCTGACCGAGGGCGAGGGTATCGCCAGGTTTGGCTTCGGCGGGCTCGCCATCGATTAGAAGGCCGATCGTCTCTGCCTCGCTGACCAGCGTCGCGGTGCGCGCGCTGCCCAGGTCCTCGCGCGGCCCCTCGCGGAAATCGCCGCCGAGCCAGGCGCTGGCATGGCTGAGCACTTCACCGACGGAAGAGGCGGTAAAGCCGCACAGCGCCATGCTGCTGTCGCGCGGCGCCGCAAAGATCGCGGGGAAGCGTCGCTCGTCGCCTTGGATGCCGACCTGCGGCCCACCCAGGCTCTCGGATATCGCCGTAGGGATGGCGTTGAACACGAGATCCGCAAGCTCGGTATGGCGGGCATTCTCGCGCACCCTGGCCCAGCTGGTGGTCGGCCCGGCGATCACCCCGACATAGGCGATGCTCTGGCCGATCTCGACCGTGTTCAGCTTCGTCGTGCGCCGGTTGCGCGCCGCCTCGGCGATGATCGATCGGCAGGGCTGCTCGCCGTGCAGCGCGCGGGCGAGCAGGTTCATCGTGCCGCCGGGCAGGATCAACACGTCGCCGTCCCAGCCTGCCGTCTGTTTCAGCGCGCTGTTGGTGGTGCCGTCGCCCGCATAGATGGCCAGCGTTGCAACGCCTTCGCGGTCAAGCTTGTCAGGCGTTGGCAGGTCTTCGTCGGGGCAGCGGACGATGCAGTCCACCGGATGGTCGCTCTCGGCGAACCAGGTAACAATGTCGGCGATCACGGCGTCGTCATAGCTGCCGCTCGCCTCGTTCACGATAAGCCAGGTCTTGGTCATGCGCGGCCTACGCGCCAGTGCGGATTTGGTTCTTGTTCCACGTCGATTTTCCGGGCGCTCTATTCCCTGCTGACAGGTGCGCGCACCCCTGCTAATCGCGCGCCATGACCGACCTCAAGCACATCCGCAATTTCTCCATCATCGCGCACATCGACCATGGCAAATCGACGCTTGCCGACCGGCTGATCCAATGGACCGGCGGGCTTTCCGAACGCGAGATGTCGGCCCAGGTGCTCGACAACATGGATATCGAGAAAGAGCGCGGCATCACCATCAAGGCGCAGACGGTGCGGCTCAACTACACCGCCAAGGACGGCCAGCTTTACGAGCTGAACCTGATGGATACGCCGGGCCATGTCGACTTCGCCTATGAGGTCTCGCGCTCGCTCGCCGCGTGCGAGGGCGCGCTGCTCGTCGTCGATGCCGCGCAGGGCGTGGAAGCGCAGACGCTGGCGAACGTCTACCAGTCGATCGAGCACGACCACGAAATCCTGCCCGTCATCAACAAGATCGACCTGCCTGCCGCCGAACCCGAGAAGGTGAAGAAGGAGATCGAGGACATTATCGGCCTCGACGCGTCCGAAGCGGTGCTGGCCAGCGCCAAGTCGGGCATCGGCATCGAGGAGATCCTCGAGCAGATCGTCCAGAAGATCCCCGCGCCCAAGGGCGACCGCGATGCGCCGCTCGAGGCGATGCTGGTCGACAGCTGGTACGATCCGTATCTCGGCGTCGTCATCCTGGTCCGCGTCGTCAACGGCGTGATCAAGAAGGGCCAGCAGATCAAGTTCATGGCCGGCGGCACCGAGCATCTGGTCGACCGCGTCGGCTGCATGCGGCCCAAGATCGAGAACCTGCCCGAACTGGCGGCGGGCGAGATCGGCTTCATCACCGCGCAGATCAAGGACATCAGCCAGACCCGCGTCGGCGATACCATCACCACGGTCAAGAACCCCGCGCCCGCGCCGCTGCCCGGCTTCAAGGAAGTGCAGCCGGTGGTGTTCTGCGGGCTGTTCCCGGTCGATGCCAACGACTTCGACAAGCTGCGCGACAGCATCTCCAAGCTGCGTCTCAACGACGCCTCGTTCAGCTTCGAGATGGAATCGAGCGCGGCTTTGGGCTTCGGCTTCCGCTGCGGGTTCCTGGGCCTGCTGCACCTCGAGATCATCCAGGAGCGGCTGACCCGCGAGTACGATCTCGACCTCATCACCACCGCGCCGTCGGTGGTGTACAAGATCAAGCTGACGCACGGGAATGGCGAGATCGAGCTGCATAATCCGGCCGACATGCCCGATCCGACCAAGATCGACGAGATCCAGGAGCCGTGGATCGAGGCGGTGATCTATTGTCCCGACGAATATCTCGGCAGCATCCTCAAGCTCTGCCAGGACCGGCGCGGGCTGCAGAAGAACCTGACCTATGTCGGCGGTCGCGCGCAGGTGACCTACGAGCTGCCGCTCAACGAGGTGGTGTTCGATTTCTACGACCGGCTGAAGTCGATCTCGCGCGGCTATGCGTCGTTCGACTATCACCAGATCGGCTATCGCGAGGGCGATCTCGTCAAGATGTCGATCATGGTCAATGCAGAGCCCGTCGATGCGCTGAGCATGATCGTGCACCGCGGCAGCGCCGAGACGCGCGGGCGCGGCATGTGCGAGCGGCTCAAGGACCTGATCCCGCGCCACCTGTTCAAGATCCCGATCCAGGCCGCGATCGGCGGCAAGGTGATCGCGCGCGAGACGATCGCCGCGATGCGCAAGGACGTTACCGCCAAATGCTATGGCGGCGACATCAGCCGCAAGAAGAAGCTGCTGGAAAAGCAGAAAGAGGGCAAGAAGCGGATGCGCGAATATGGTTCGGTCAGCATCCCGCAGGAAGCGTTCATCGCCGCGCTGCGGATGGGCGAGGAATGAGCGTCCGCGCCGCGCCGGGGCTCAGCCCTGCGGTGCGGTGATCTGCTCTGCAGCGGGCGGGGCGGGTTCGGCTGACGCCACGGGTGCGGCGAGCGCTTCGCCTGCCTCTTCGGCAGGCGAGATGCGCATCGGGATGGCCATCGCCACGCCATAGCTGATGATCAGCGTGGCCAGGATCGACCACATCGCAACACCGGCCAGTCCGACCAGCTGGGCGACCAGCTGGCTGATCATGCTTCCGCCCTCGCCATAGCCGACGCCGCCGAACGCATCGCTGATGAAGATCGCGACCAGCAATGCGCCGACCAGCCCGCCGATGCCGTGCAGCGCGAAGGCGTGGTTGCTGTCGTCGATCGCCAGCGTCTCGGTGACGAAGCGCAGGCCGAAATAGCAGGCCGGGGCGGCAATCACGCCGATCAGGATCGCGGCACCCGGCGAGACCAGGCCCGAAGCCGGAGCGATCGCGGCAAGGCCTGCGAGCAGACCGTTGACCGCGCCCATCGCGCTGACGGTGCGGGTGCGCAGCTTCTCGATCAGCAGCCAGACCAGCGCGCTGGTGCACGCGGCGACATGCGCGTTGATGATCGCGCTGCTGGCATCGTCGGTCGCCGCCAGCGTCCAGCCTCCGGTCAGCGCGAAATTGCCGATGAACAGCAGCGCGCCGCCTGCAAGCACCATGACCGGATTGTGCGTCGCTGCAGCAGCGCCGGGCCAGCCGGTGCGCCGTCCGATGACCAGGGCGGCCACCAGGGCGGAAATGCCTGCGCAGAAATGCAGCGCGATGCCGCCGGCATAATCGAGCACGCCAAATCCGTAGAGCCAGCCGCCGCCCCAGATCCAGTGCGCGACGGGTGCATAGACGATCAGGCTCCACATCCCGCCGAACGCCAGAGCCCAGCCGAAGCGGCCGCGCCCGGCCCAGGCACCTGCGACGAGCAGCGCGGCGAGCATCGCTCCCGCGATCTGGAACAGCACGAACGCGCTTTCGGGCACGGCGGTGCCGAAGCGGACATTGCCGAGCGCGATCAGCATCCAGGCATTGCCGCCGCCGATCACGCCGCCGCTGGGATCGCCAAAGGCCAGGGTATAGCCGACCACGACCCAGAGCAGCGAGACAAGCGCGGCGATCGCGGTACCGTGCAGGAACACACCCTGCGCGGCGCGCGCGGTGCCGCGCCCAGCCTGCATCAGCAGCACGCCGGGCACCGCGAACAGCATCAGCAGCGCGCCGCAGATCAGCATGAAGGCGGTATCGCCCGAATTGGAAACATCGAGCGTCGCGGGATCGACCAATGCGGGTGCGGCCCATGCGGGCGCGGCGAGCGCTGCTGCAGCGAGGGTGAAAATGCGCGCCAGCCTTGCGATCATGCTCTCGACTTTCCCAAACCGTGCTGTCCTGAAACGGGACAGCCTATCTGCCGCGTCATGCCGCAGTTTGGCAAATAATCGATTAACGCGCGCGCATTTCTGCGGCGAACGGAGGGTTTACATCCAGCCTTCGAGGACCTGGTCGGGGGGCCTATGCCCATCAAACCAGAAGCGAATATTGGCGATGACCTTGTGTCCGGCAACCTCGCGGCCTTCGAAGGTGGCGCTTCCGACATGTGGCAGCAGCACGACATTCTTCAGCGCGAGCAGCCGTTCGTCGACCTGTGGCTCGCGCGGATAGACATCGAGCCCGGCTCCGGCGATTCTGCCATTCTCGAGCGCGTCGATCAGCGCGGCCTCGTCGACCAGCTCGCCACGCGCGCTGTTGATCAGATAGGCGCTCGGCTTCATCAGGCCGATGCGGCGTGCGTCGATGATGCCGCGGGTCTCGGGGCTGCGCGGGCAGTGCAGGGTGATGATATCGGACGAAGAGATCAGCGCATCGAGATCGGGCTCGAACGTCGCGCCGAGCATCTGCTCTAGGCTTTCGGGCAGGCGGCGGCGGTTGTGATAGACGACATTGAGCCCGAAGCCGCGCGCGCGATGCGCCACCGCCTGGCCGATCCGGCCCATGCCGACAATGCCCAGCTGCTTGCCGCCGATGCGGTGGCCGAGCATGCCCGAAGGACTCCAGCCCTCCCACTGGCCCGACCGCACCAGCTTCTCGCCCTCGGCGAGGCGGCGCGGCACCGAGAGGATGAGCGCCATGGTCATGTCGGCAGTATCGTCGGTGAACACGCCGGGTGTGTTGGTGATGATGATGCCGCGCGCGCGGGCGGCTTTCAGGTCGATATGATCCACGCCCGCGCCGAAATTGGCGAGCAGTTTCAGTTTTTCGCCTGCGCCCGCAATCAGCTCCGCATCGAGCGCATCGGTGACCGTCGGCACCAGCACGTCGCAGGTTGCCATGGCAGCGGCCAGCTCGTCGCGGGTAAAGGCGTGATCGTCGGCATTGAGCGTGACATCGAACAGTTCGGCCATGCGCTCTTCGACGGCGGGGGCGAGCTTTCGCGTGACGATCACGCGCGGGCGGCTGCCCGGTTCGTGCGGCGGCTGAGACGGCCTGGATGCGGGGCTGGATGGCATATCTGTGCTATGCCTCAACCGCCCCAAAGGTCAAGCTGCGGCACTTGCTTGGCACAGGTTTTTTGGCTTAAGCGATTCGGGGTGAAGGATCGTCGGGTGCGATGCTATAGTCTGGCCGACGGGGGTATATTTGATGCGTGCACCATGGTTTTCAGGACTGATACTGGCCGGTCTGGCAGCCGTGTCGCTGTCGGCTGGTCATGATGCTGCAATCGCGCAGGCAGAGGTCGAGGTGCCCTATTGGGCGTCGGTCCAGAAGGACGAGGCCTTTGCGCGCGCTGGCCCGATGGCGACCTATCAGATCGAATGGGTGTTCCGGCGCAAGCATCTGCCGGTCAAGGTCATCAAGCGTTATGGCGCGTGGCGTCAGATCGTCGATCCGTCGGGCTGGACCGGCTGGATGCATTCGAACATGCTGAGCCGCAAGCGCACCGCGATCGTGACCGGGTCGGTCATCGCGATCCGGTCTGCCCCGCGCGACAATGCCAGGCTGTTGTGGCGCGCCGAGCCGGGCGTGGTCGGAGAACTCGGCGATTGCGAAAAGGGCTGGTGCGAATTCGCGGTGGACAAGCGCGCGGGCTGGGTAAGGCAAGACCAGATCTGGGGCGCGGGCGAACCCTGATGCGAATATGTGCTCGTCAGAAGTGGGCCCGCCCACCGTCCCCAGGACGATGGGCGGACTTGCTTCCTACTGGCGAAAGGACAGTTACCAGTAGAAATTCGGGATCACGCGGACGACGGTGCCGGTCCGGGTGTTGACCAGCAGCATGTCGTTATAGTGCCGCACCCAGGTCTGACGCACGCCGGGGTTCGGCAGGCGATAGTTGCGATAGTTGTTCACGACATAGCGCTGGCCGTAATAGTTCGGCGCGATGCGCACGCCCGGGCGGAACTGCTGATAGCGGAAGTTCGACCGGAAGGCGGGGCCGCGAAACGCCGCGCGGTTGCTGGCGCGATAGTCGCGATAGTCGCGCAGGTCTTCGCGATATTCGCGGCGGGCATCGCGCACGTCGCGGCGCTGGTCGCGCAGATCGCGCTGCTCTTCGCGAACATCGCGGCGGTCGCCATAGCGGCGGGCATCCTGCACGTCGCGGCGATCGCGGCGCAGTTCGCGCTGCTCCTGGCGCAGTTCGCGTTCGGAACGGATGACCTCACCGCGCGACTGGGCGAAGGCGGGGGCGGTTGCGACCGGCAGCGTGGTGGCCAGCATCAGGGTGCCGATCAGGGCTTTCGAGAGGGTCTTCATGTCTTGTACTCCTGTCATGGCCTGAGCAGGGGGATCGCTCTGGACATGTTCAGGAATACGCCCATCTATCTGAACGGGTTGCGAATGTTGCGCTCATTTTCGCGTCATCTTGTCGCAAGATGTAATGACAGGCTGGCGAAGCCTGGCCTCCGGCTTTTCTTACCGTCATCCTGAACTTGTTTCAGGAGCCATCTTGCCCCAAGAGCCGAGGCCGCGTGGGGAGAAATAGGCCCTGAAACAAGTTCAGGGTGACGGCACAGGCTGGGATCGAGGTCGGCGATCAGTCCCCCGCCTTGCCCTTCGGCAGCAGATCCGCCGGGTCGTTCGCCACGATGCTCAGCACCGTCGCCCAGGCTGCGACATTCTGTTGCAATTTCTTCGGGTCGATCTTGTCGAGCGTGTCGTCGGGCGTGTGGTGCAGGTCGAAATAGTCGGTGCCGTCCTGCTGCAGGTCGATCGCGTTGACGCCCAGCGCCACGGTCGGGCCGACATCGGGGCCGCCGCCCGCGACATCGTTGCTGCGCCCGATGCCGAGCGGGGCGAGCGCGTTGGCGATGCGGGTCTTGAGGTCATCGGTCCCTTCCGGCAGCCTGAAATCGACCTGCCAGATGCGGTCCGCGCCGAAATCCGATTCCATCGCGAGCACATGGTCCGCCGCGCCATGCGCCTTGGCATAGGCGATGCCGCCGAACAGCCCGACCTCTTCAGCGCCGAACCAGACGACGCGGATGGTGCGCCTGGGCGTTCCTGCGTCCATGATCAGCTTGGCCGCCGCCGCAGTAATCGCGACGCCAGCGCCGTCATCGATCGCACCGGTGCCGAGATCCCAGCTGTCGAGATGCCCGCCGACCAGGATCACGCCCGCTTGCGGATCGCTGCCCGGCACCTCGGCGATGACATTGCCCGATTGGGTGGTGCCGATCTGGCGCGGGGTGAGCACTAGCTTCATCTTCACCGCCTCGCCCTTTCGGGCAGCGCGTGCGATGATGCGCTCCAGATTCTCGGCGTCGGGGATCGAGATCGCTGCCGAAGGGATGGGCACGCCGCGCTCGCCGAAATTCGTTCCGCCGGTATGCGGATTGCGATGATAATCGGTGCCGACCGAACGGATGACGATCGCGGCAGCGCCCTTTTCCGAGGCCAGCGAGGGGCCGATGCGCCGCACGCCGCCGAACTGGCCATAGCTGGCGCCGTTCTGCGTCCGCGTCATCTTGTGGCTGACGAACGCGATCTTGCCCTTCAGGCTGCCCGCGGGCGCGGCCTGGAGATCGGCGAGCGTGCGGAAATAGACGACTTCCGCCTCCAGCCCCTTGTCGCCGGTGCTGGCCGAATTGCCGAGCGCGGTGATGTGCATCTTTGCAGGGTAGGGCGCGGTCACCTCGGCGCTTTCCTCGCCACGCACCCAGGTCTTCATGTCGAACGGTTCGATGCGCACGTTGGAAAAGCCCATGGCCTTCAATCGCTCGACCGCCCAGGCGCGCGCCGCCGCCTCGCGCTCCGTCCCGGCAAGGCGCGGGCCGATCTCGGTCGTCAGGTCCTCGACAATGCTATAGGCGGTGCCATCGCCAAGCGCCTTTTGCTGGATCGCGGCGGGATCATGCTGGGCAGCAAGGGGGAAGGGAAGGGCGAGGGCGGCGAGGGCCAGCAGGGTGCGTTTCGTCATGGCCGCATGGCTTAACCACACGTTCCGGCTTTGCCAATGCCGACTTGCCGCAAAGCCCCGTCACCGCTAAGGCGCGGGGCAAATCCACCTATCCGCATAAGGGCGTTCTTCCGCATGGCTGCTCAATATTCCTTCGTGATGAAGGGTCTGACCAAGACCTTTCCCGGCGCGAACAAGCCGGTGCTCAACGGCATCCACCTGCAATTCTATCCCGATGCCAAGATCGGCATCGTCGGCCCCAACGGATCGGGCAAGTCGACGCTGATGAAGGTGATGGCCGGGATCGACAAGGATTTCACCGGCGAAGCCTGGCCGGGCGAGGGCATCACCGTCGGCTATCTGGCGCAGGAGCCCGAGCTCGACCCCAACAAGACCGTCAAGCAGAACGTGATGGACGGCGTGCGTCCCGTCGCCGATCTGGTCGAGCGCTTCGACGAGATCAGCGCGCTGATGGCCGATCCGCCCGAGGACGCCGATTTCGACGCGCTGATGGAGGAAATGGGCACGCTGCAGGAAAAGATCGACGCGGTCGATGGCTGGACGCTCGACAACCAGCTCGAGATCGCGATGGAGGCTCTGCGCTGCCCGCCGGGCGATGCCGATGTCACCAACCTGTCGGGCGGTGAACGCCGCCGCGTCGCGCTCTGCCGCCTGCTGCTCGAAAAGCCGAGCATCCTGCTGCTCGACGAACCGACCAACCATCTCGACGCCGAAAGCGTCGCCTGGCTGGAAAAGCATCTGGTCGACTATCCGGGCAACGTCATCCTCGTCACCCACGACCGCTATTTCCTCGACAATGTGGTGAACTGGATCCTCGAGCTCGATCGCGGCAAGTATTTCGTCTACGAGGGCAATTACTCGACCTATCTCGACAAGAAGGCCAAGCGTCTCGAGCAGGAAGCGCGCGAGGACGAAGGCCGCCAGAAGGCGATCCAGGACGAGCTGGCGTGGATCCGGCAGAGCCCCAAGGCGCGCCAGACCAAGTCCAAGGCGCGTATCAAGGCGTTCGACGAGCTGGTCGAGGCGCAGGAAAACCGCGCCCCCGGCAAGGCTCAGATCGTCATCCAGACCCCCGAGCGCCTGGGCGGCAAGGTGATCGAGGCGCACGGCCTGACCAAGGCCTATGGCGACAAGCTGTTGTTCGAGGACCTGTCGTTCACGCTGCCGCCGGGCGGCATCGTCGGCGTGATCGGGCCGAACGGTGCGGGCAAGTCGACGCTGTTCAAGCTCATCACCGGCAAGGAACAGCCCGATAGCGGCACCATCGCGATCGGCGATACAGTCAAGCTCGGCTATGTCGACCAGAGCCGCGACGATCTCGACCCCAACAAGAATGTCTGGGAAGAGGTCTCGGACGGGCTCGATTTCTTCAAGCTCGGCAAGCACGACGTGCCCACCCGTGCCTATGTCGGCGCGTTCAACTTCAAGGGCCAGGACCAGCAGAAGAAGGTCGGCCAGCTTTCGGGCGGTGAACGCAACCGCGTCCACATGGCCAAGATGCTCAAAGAGGGCGGCAACGTGCTGCTGCTCGACGAGCCGACCAACGATCTCGACGTCGAAACGCTGCGCGCGCTCGAAGAGGCGCTGGAAAGCTTCGCCGGCTGCGCCGTGGTCATCAGCCACGACCGCTTCTTCCTCGACCGCCTGTGCACGCACATCCTGGCGTTCGAGGGCAACAGCCATGTCGAATGGTTCGAAGGCAATTTCGAAAGCTACGAGGAAGACAAGCGGCGCCGCCTGGGCGACGAGGCGGACCGCCCGACCCGCATGAGCTACAAGAAGCTGACGCGCTGATACTCTCCCCTCCCGCGTACGGGAGGGACTCTTAGCCCTCCCCCTCGATGGGGGAGGGTTGGGTAGGTGTGAGCGTGCCGAGTTGTGCCACGCAAGCCATGACACACTGCCAGCGCCCAGCCGCTTCATGGTAAGCTATGCTTTCGGAAGAGACTTAGAACTCTTCGAACGTCCTGTATCGGATAGATTGAGAATGGTCGCCGCTTGTCAGTCGGTACCGAAAACGCCTGTCCCCTAAGGCGTCCTGGGCGGGGAGGCACTGATCGGGCCAATCCAGAAGAAACCGTCAAACACCGGCGCGCCATCAACATCGTCGGCTTCTTCAAGCCCGATGAACGGATCTGGCCCGAATGCTTGCTCCCCCTTGCTGGGATGCGCACCACAATCCAAATCTTCTGGACGCATCGCCGTGCTGGTCGGATCGGTGCCCGGCTTTAGCTGGCAATTCCAGGCCGTACCGTCTGCATGACGCATTTTCAACGAAACCACCCTGCCAAATTGCGAGAGGCGCCGCGCCATCGGATCGAACTCAATCCCGTGTTGGCTTATCGTCGTTTTCTGTGCGTGCAGCTTGCCGACCAGGACCAGCACATAGTCATAGCTATGCGCCATTGACGCGGTTGCGATGTTCTCGGCCTGCGCCGCTTCATGAGGTCCCTGACCCGGTAGATTGGCAAGACGAGACTGCTGGCGCTCGTCTCTGAAGCCGTTGAAAGCCACGATATCCACCGGCAAGCCGCTCTCCTTGAGGAGATGGAGCCCCATTGTCATATCGAACATCGCTTTGCTCGCGACCCCATCGGACCGACCTGCAAATCCGAGCATAGCGAGTTTCTCTTCGAAATCGTCCGCGTTCCATGCAGCCTGAAGCGTGGCATTTTCGGATGCATCGTGCTCGATTGCGACGAGGACCCGCTTGTTCTGCCGCGCGAGAGCGCAGGCTAACGAGCCGACAAAACGCGGACCTTCGTTGGTGCCGTGCAACTCTCCGAACACGACAAAATGCGGATCAAGCTTTGCTATGTCCGACCAGCCAGCGGGCAGGTCACAGGGGGCAGCAGCTCCTGCCGATTCTTCTCCCCACGCTGCGGTGCCGAAAGCCAGTGCAAGCGCAGAGGTAAGAGCAAGAAACAGTTTGTTCATACAAATATTTATCTCAGGCGAAGATTATCTCAGCTTTATAGAGGAAATCAAATCAATCTAGCTCCACCTTGGGATCGGATTTGGAAACGTCAGCTTCTACCTGCAATTTTGCGGTCGCCGCTTTTTTGTATGAGGCTGTTTCATGGGCTCTCCCCTTGTCTTCCTGAACTTGTTTCAGGACCCATCGTGCCCGCAAAGCCGAAGCCGCGTGGCGAGAAATGGACCCTGAAACGAGTTCAGGGTGACGGGTGGATCAGGCGCAAGGGCGGCGTGCCATGCGCCGACAAAAAAGCCGCGCGAACCATCAGGCTCGCGCGGCTTTTTGCAATTCAAACCCCAACCAGATCAGGCGTCGAAATCGCCGCCCATGCTGCTGGTGCGCGCCGGGGCCGAGGCGGTGAGGCGCAGGGCTTCGGCCGACAGGCTCAGCGAGCCGATTTCGTCGGCATCGTCGTCGTCGTCGACCTGGACCTTCTGCATCGACTGGGTCAGGCTTTCCTTGAGGTCTTCCGGAAGGATCGTCTCGTCGGCGATCTCGCGCAGCGCGACGACGGGGTTCTTGTCGCGGTCGCGGTCGATGGTCAGTTCGGCACCGCCGCTGATCTCGCGCGCACGCTGCGCGGCGAGCAGAACCAGGTCGAACCGGTTGGTGACCTTGTCGATGCAATCTTCAACGGTAACGCGCGCCATGAACGGGCTCCAGACTCTATGCGAATATGAGGGAAAGGCGGCCCCTAGCGGCTAAGGGCCGCAGAGTCAATGATAGGTGGGTGCCTGAGCGCCTTCGCCGCCCGCTTTCCAGCCCCAGAACAGGTAGCAGGGGGGCACGTTCCAGCCCTCGAAGCCGCGATCGACCCGGTCGAAATAGGGGCGGATCAGCTGGTTGGTGAAGCGGGTGAACTGATAGACCAGGAACGCGCCGCCGGGGCGCAGCGCGCGATACGTCCCTTGCGCGATCGCATCGGCAACGCCATCGGGCAGGGTCGAGAGCGGCAGGCCCGAAAGCACGTAATCGGCATGGTCGAACCCGTGCGCGGCGATGATGGCCTCGACGTCCGCAGCCGATCCGTGGACCGCGACGAAGCGGCTGTCGGGAATGGTCTTGCGCAGATAGCGGATGAAATCGGGGTTGGTGTCGATCGCGATATAGGTCGCGTTGCGGGGCAGGCGATCGAGCACCGCGCGGCAGAAGGTGCCGACGCCGGGGCCGTATTCCACGAACAGCTGCACGTTCTGCCAGTCCACCGGGCCCAGCATCTTGCGGATGGTGCGGTCGGACGAGGGAACGATCGATCCCACCATGCGCGGGTGCTTGAAGAATTCCCTGGCAAACACGCCCCAGGCCCCGAAAACCCGCTCTGCGCGCGCTTTTAGCCGCTGCCGCAAGGGCAGCTCGGCCAGGTCCGTAGAATGCATGAAAAACCCCTCGAATGGCTGTCAACGAGCAGTCACAATTGCAGATTCCAGAGGGTTAAGCAATCATGTGTGTCAGTGTTGCATAGCAGTACTTTGCAAGCGGGCCCCGAGCGCCTAGACCAGCGCGCATGAGCGGAAAAGCGGATTCCCGGATTCATGCCAACGGCGCGATCGCCGTGATCTTTGCTGCGCAGCATAGCGGCCGCGATGCCGAGGGCTATGGCGTCATGGCCGATGCGATGGATGCGCTCGCCGCGCGCCAGCCGGGCTATCTGGGCATGGACCATGGCGGCGTGCAAGGCGGATTCGGCATCACCGTGAGCTACTGGGCGGACGATGCGAGCGCGAAGGCATGGCGCGACAATCCCGAGCATCGCGCTGCGCGCGAGGCGGGGAGGGATCGCTGGTACGATCATTACACGCTGCATGTGGCGAGGATCGAGCGGGGCTATGCCTGGCCATGAACGTCCACCAGCCCCCCGAACCGGCGAGCGAAGCCACGCAGAAGCTGCCTGCCGACCGCATGGCTTTGCTGTTCACCGTCATGCTGGTGACCGCGGCGGGCAATACCGCGATGCAATCGGTCATGCCCGCGATCGGCACGCGGCTGGGCGTCGCCGATTTCTGGGTGAGCCTGGCCTATAGCTGGTCGGCGCTGCTGTGGATGGTGTGCGCGCCGCGCTGGGCGCGCATGTCCGATCGGCGCGGGCGCAAGGCGCTGATGAACCTGGGGCTGCTCGGCTTCATCTCATCGTTCGCGCTGTGCGGGCTGACGCTGATCGCCGGACTGCACGGCTATCTCTCGGCGCTTGCGACCATGCTCATCTTCGCGCTGTTCCGCAGCCTTTATGGCGGGCTGGGCTCGGCCGGCCCCCCGGCTGTCCAGGCCTATGTCGCCGCGCGCACCAGCCGGGCGGAGCGCACCCAGGCGCTGTCGATGATCTCCTCCTCGTTTGGGCTCGGCACGGTGATCGGCCCCGCACTCGCGCCGCTGATCATCCTGCCCTATCTCGGCCTGCCCAGCCCATTCTTCGTCTTCGCCGCGTTCGGCCTGCTGGTGCTGGTGACGCTCAAGCTGCGGCTGCCCGACGATACGCCGAGCTATGCCGCGCGCGGGCGGCTGGTGTCCGAGCCGATGAGCTCGGGGTCCGCAGGCGAGGTCTATGACGCCGACGAGCATGATGCCGAGCCCGAGCCGGTCGCTCCCGTGGTCGAACGCCTGTCGTGGCGCGATGCGCGGCTGCGGCCCTGGCTGATCGCGGGGCTGGTCGGTGGCCATGCCAATGCGATGATCCTGGGGCTGGTCGGCTTCATGCTGCTCGACCGGCTCGATCTGCGCGCCACGCCCGAGCTGGCAGCTGGCCCCACCGGGCTGGTGCTGATGGCGGGCGCGTTCGCGACGCTGCTCGCGCAATGGGGGCTGATCCCGTATCTCAAGATGGGTCCGCGCACCTCGACGCTCTGGGGCATGGCGCTGGCTGCGAGCGGGTGCACGATGGTTGCCTTTTCGGAAAGCCTCAATGCCATCACCCTGGGCTTTGCGATTGCCTCGCTGGGATTTGGCCTTTTTCGCCCGGGCTTTACCGCCGGTTCCTCGCTGGCGGTGACAAGGGCGGAGCAGGGGCAGGTGGCGGGCATCGTCGCCTCGGTCAACGGCGCGGCCTATATCATCGCGCCTGCGATCGGCGTGTGGCTTTACAATATCGCGCCGCTCGAATCGTTCGCGATCATTATCGGGCTGTGCGTGTTCGTGCTGGTCTGGGGGCGCACGGCGCTGCAGGCGGACGAGGTGCTGGTGCGGCCGAACTAGAGCCCGCGCCAGATCTTCAAGGGCGTATCGCCACGCGGCTGGCGGACATGCGCCGGGCAGGCGCGCGGGCGGTAATCCATCCCCAGGCACAGCCGCACCTCCTGCAGCCAGCCGCGGCCGTTCGCCTTGAACGCGATGGCGGTTGCCGGCATTCCCGGGTTGAGCCTCGCGATCTCGCGCCTCAGCATCCCCTGGGTCAGCGGCCGGCGCGACAGCCGCTCCATATCGGGCAACTTGATTGCCTGATACAGCTTTCGCGCGGTCTGGAAATAACGTGCGGGATCGCGCGCCATGCAGTTGCCGTGCTTGTCCCACTGGTGCTGGATCAGCCACTGCGACGGCATGATGCACAGATTCTGCCGGACCACCGTCAGCGGCACCGGTGACGGAGGCGTGGCGCAATATTGCGGATAGACGGCGGTTTTGCCTTCCGGCCAAAGCCCGTGCAGCACGAAGCCGAATTCGCCGAAGCGGCGGCTGCATTGCAGCGCCTGGCCTGCGTCATCCTCGCGTCCCCGGCAGAATTCGGGCGACCAGCTCAGCGCCAGCGTATAGCCTGCGACCGGGACCACGCGCTTGACCGCATCGCGCCCCCGCTTGTCCTGCGGCAGCGGCGAGAGCTTTTCCGGCATGCGGCACTGATAGGCCTGGGCAAGCACCGATGCCGGTGCAAGGGGCAGCATGGTCGCGATCAGGGCCGCCGCGCCGCGCATCACGCCGCCTTGAAATCGAGCCCGATATCGGCGGCGGGCGCGGACTGGGTGATACGCCCGACCGAGATATAATCGACCCCGGTTTCGGCGATGGCACGGATCGTCTCCAGCGTCACCCCGCCCGAGGCTTCGCATGGCACCCGCCCGCCGACCAGGGTCACCGCGCCGCGCAATGTGGCAGGCGACATGTTGTCGAGCAGCAGATGCGTGGCACCGGCAGCCAGCGCGGGTTCGATCTGCTCGACATGATCGACCTCGACGATGATCTGGCCGATGCCCGCAGCCACCGCACGGCGCACGGCTTCGCCGATATCGCCAGCAACCGCGACATGATTGTCCTTGATCATCGCCGCATCCCACAGGCCCATGCGGTGGTTTTTCGCGCCTCCCATCCGGGTCGCGTATTTCTCGAGCAGGCGCAGACCCGGAATGGTCTTGCGGGTATCGAGCAGCACTGCGCCGGTCCCCGCGATCGCATCGACATAGGCCCGCGTCAGCGTCGCGATGCCGCTCAGATGCTGGACGGTGTTAAGCGCCGAACGTTCGCCGGTGAGCAGTGCGCGTGCCTTGCCCGAAACGCTGAGGAGGTCAGTGCCCGCTGGCACCGCATCGCCTTCGCCGACCAGCCGCTCGACCGAGCAATCGGGGTCGAGCGCGCGGAAAAACGCCTCGGCGATCGGCAGGCCTGCAACCACTATCGGGTGCCGTGCGTCCATGACCCCGTCGAACCGCGCCTCGGCAGGGATCACGCTTTCCGACGTCACGTCACGGGAGTCGGGGCCAAGGTCTTCGGTCAAGGTTGCAGAAACGAACCGTCCCATATCGAAGTCGTTGATCGAAAAGACCATCCCGCTAAATCCCCTGGCTGATACCGCGCGCTGCGGATGGGACGGAGCACCGTCCATCCTTGTTCGGACCCGCATTAGGACAAGCCTGGGACTGCTGCCAGAATGAAGTTGATGCCGCCTCATCGATCGGACAGCCCCGGGCCATGGTGGCCGCCGCGCAGTGCGGCATTGGCAGCACTCATCTTTTGTGTTTCGACCTTCTGCGTTTCCGCCTTTCGGGCCTCGCTCAATCCCGATGAGGTGTTCGATCTCTACAATCCCAAGCGAATCGTGCTGATTGTCGCTGGCGCACTGGTCTTCTGGCTGTCGATTCACGGGCGGGCCGGAGCGCGGCCGGGTCTGAAGATGCTGCGACGCATGGCGCTGGTCGGCCTGCCGGGGCTGATGGTCCTGTTCGTCCTGGCCATGGCCATGGATATCTGGGTGCTGCACGACACGGCCAATATGGCTGCGCTGAACCTGCGCTGGATATTGTTGTGGAGCGGCTATTTCGGCACCGGCCTCGCCGCCTGGCTGGCGCTGCGCTACGGTATGGCGCTGGCCGAGGCTGAGCAGCGGGCCGCGATGGATCACGGGGCAGGCGCAAGGCGAACGGATGCGCCCGACCACGGCTTCTGGGTCAAGACCGGGCGGCAGGCGATTCACATCGCGCAATCCGAGGTCGAATGGATCGAGGCGGAAGGCAATTATGTCCGCATCCATGCGCAGGGCGGACATAGCGGGCTCGTTCGCTCCACTTTGGCGGCAATCGAATCGCAGCTGATTGCCGAGGATTTCGTCCGCATCCATCGGTCGGCACTGTGCCGGCGATCGGCCATCAAGGGCTATCGGCGCAAGCCGAGCGGAGCCTTGCTGGCATTGCTCGCCAGCGGAGCCGAAGCCCCGATGGGGCGGCGCTTTGCACGCCATCTGACAGACGAGCTGAGACCGTTTCCGGGCGATCCAGCCCTGGCGGATGATACCGTATCACCGCACGAAGGTGAGATCCGGGCGGCCTGACGTTCGTCACAAATGCAGGATGTCTGCGTCACTCGGCTTGGGACGCAGGCTGGCACCGCGCAAGGCGGAACGATGTTGGAATTGCTCGAACGTCCCGCCGCGACACCTGCACGCGGCACCCAGGATGATGTGATGAACCGTGCCGCTTTGTGGATCGTCGATGCGCTAGCCGAAGAGCTGGCCCGCGACATGACGCAGGATCGCAGGATGCTGGTTCAGGCACTGCTGCGTCGCGCCGGCTATGAGCAGGCGGATAATCTGGTGCCGGGTGACGCCGAGGCTGTTCGTGCCGCACTGGTCGCGCGGCTCGCGGGGCGGCTGGCGCAGGGCTGAACGATCCCTGCACCAGCCGTCTTTCCCGATTACCGGGCGATGCGATGCTCGCCCTTGACCCAGCGCACGGTGCCGCTGGCCGAGCGCATCACCACGGTTTCGGTGGTCATGATGCCGTCGCGGCGACGCTTGACGCCCTGCAGCAGCGAACCATCGGTCACGCCGGTCGCAGCGAAGATGCAGTCGCCCTTGGCAAGATCGGTCAGGTCATAGACCGCATTCAGGTCTTCGATACCCCATTTGCGCGCGCGGGCACGCTCGTCGTCGTTGCGGAACAGAAGCCGGCCCTTGAACTGGCCGCCGACGCAACGCAGCGCGGCAGCCGCCAGCACGCCCTCGGGCGCCCCACCAGAGCCCATATACAGGTCGATGGTGGTTTCAGGATTGGTGGTGGCGATCACCCCGGCAACGTCACCATCGGGGATCAGCATGATGCCGCAGCCGAGCCCTCGCAGTTCGGCGATCAGATCGGCATGGCGCGGACGGTCTAGCACGCAGACGATGATTTCACCCGGCTTGACGCCCTTGGCGGCGGCAACCGCCTGGACGTTCTCGGTCGGGCTCTTGTTGAGATCGATCACGCCTTCGGGATAGCCCGGGCCGACCGCGATCTTGTCCATGTACACATCGGGTGCGTTGAGCAGGCAGCCGTTCTCGGCAATCGCCAGCACGGCCAGCGCATTGGGACCGGCCTTGGCGGTGATGGTGGTGCCTTCCAGCGGATCGAGTGCGATGTCGATGCGCGGAGCGCCTTCATTGCCCAGGCCCACCTTTTCGCCGATATACAGCATTGGCGCCTCGTCACGCTCGCCTTCGCCGATGACCACGGTGCCGTCGATGTCCAGCCCGTTGAGCGCCGCGCGCATCGCTTCCACCGCCGCTGCGTCCGCCGCCTTTTCGTCACCGCGGCCGATCAGGTTCGATGCGGCGATCGCGGCCGCCTCGGTCACGCGGACCATTTCGAGCACGAGCACGCGGTCGAGCTGCGGGGTTTGTGAGGGGGGCGTCGCTTTCAGGCTTGCGCTGGACATGGCAGGCGGGTCATCCTTCTTTTGTGGGGCACCAGTTGCGTTCCAGGCCTGGTGCGTTGCGCCCGGTCCATAAGGGAGCATTATTGCATTGTCGAGAATGCTGTTGGTGGCCGCCGCGCTCGCCATTTCGGGGGTTTTTGCGCCAGTGGCGCTCGCGCAGGAGGCGCAGGACGACACGCGTCTGCCCGAGCCGGAGAAGCGCGAGCCAGATCCGGTCGAAGCCAAGGTGAAGCAGCTGATTCGCAAGGCCGACGAGTGGACCGGCAAGGAAGAGCGCGCCAAGCGCTGCGCACCCAGCGCTGCCGGCAAGGATATCGTGGTCTGCGGCGAGGCGGATGCCGGGGCGAAATTCCGCGTTCCGGCCGATACCGAGGGACGTCTCGCTACCGGTGGTCCGCCGCCCGCGCCCGATGTCGCGGGTGATGGCATCTTCAAGGGCAAGGCGACGATGGGGCTTGGCTGCATCGTTCCGCCCTGTCCGCCGCCCAAGGCTTACATGATCGACTTTTCCAAGCTTCCGGAGGTCGACGAGGAATATCTGCAAAAGGCGCGCGAAGCCGAGGCGGCCGAGAAGGCGCGCGATCCCGAACAGAGCGAGGGGCAGTGATCGACATTCCAATAATCGAGACCGAGCGGTTGCGCCTCCGCGCGCCGGTGATGGCGGATTTCGAAGCCTATGCCACAATGTGGGCCGACGAGCGTGTCACCGCCTATATCGGGGGCAAGCCGCGCACCCGCAACGAGAGCTGGACGCGCTTCATCGGCATGCACGGGTTGTGGGCGCTTTGCGGCTATGGCTATTGGCTGTTCACCGACCGGCGGACCGACGCGCTGGTGGGGGTAGGGGGCCTTGCCAATTTCGAGCGCGGTATCGATCTGCTGACCGGTTATCCCGAGGCCGGCTGGGCGATCGCGCCGGACCATTGGGCCAAAGGCCTGGTGAGCGAGGCGATGACCGCGGTGATGGCCTGGAACGACCGCGCGCTGGGGGGAGGGGAGGTGCGCTGCATCATCGAGCCCGGCCACGGCGCCTCCGAGCATGTTGCAGCGAAGCTGGGCTTCGCGGCCATCGGCGATGCGCCGCTCGGGGACGTGACGGTGAACGTGTACGCGCGGGCAGCTAGTCGGTAAGCCCTCCCCCTTGATCGGGGAGGGTTGGGTGGGGGTGATGTCTCCAGATCGAGCTTAGGGATGCCGGTGTTAAATTGCCGCACCGCCACCCCCACCGCTGCGACATAGGCAGCAAGCTGCCAAGTCTCCACTGCCTCCCCCATCAAGGGGGAGGGTAAGTCAGCGCCTTAATGCGCGCCCTTGCCCTTGACCGCGTTGTAGATCGCCGCAATCACGCCGCCGATCACCAGGCCGACAATGCCCGCCCCGATCGCACCGACCAGCCATTCGACCAGGCCGCCGACCGCTGGGACCGCTTCGCCCGCCGCGACAGCGATGTCGTGGATCAGATGCTCGGGTCCGGCGACGCCGAACACCGCAAGCCCGTGAATGATGATCTGTCCGCCGACCCAGACCATCGCAGCCGTGCCGATGATGCCGAGCGCCGACATCACGATCGGCATGGCCTTGACCAGCCCACGGCCAAAGCCTTGCGCGGCGGCGGAGGGCTTTTTCGCGAGGTGCAGGCCGAAATCGTCCATCTTCACGATCAGGCCGACCGCGCCATAGACTGCAGCGGTGATCAGCAGGCCGACCACCGCGAGCACGCCCGCCTGCATCGCGATCGACCGGTCGGCGACCTCTGCGAGCGCGATCGCCATGATCTCGGCAGACAGGATCAGGTCAGTGCGCACTGCGCCCTTCACGCGCTCGTTTTCCAGCGCGAACATGTCCTGCACCTGCTCGACCACCTCGGCGGTATCCTGCTCGTGGCTGAGCTTGTGGATGATCTTTTCCGCGCCCTCGAAGCACAGGAACGCGCCGCCCGCCATCAGGATCGGGGTGATCGCCCAGGGAAGAAAAGCGCTCAATATCAGCCCGATGGGCAGCAATATGACGAACTTGTTGAACAACGACCCCTTGGCGATGCGCCAGATGACGGGAAGCTCGCGATCGGGGGTGAAGTCGGTGACATATTGCGGGGTGACCGCAGCATCATCGACCACGACGCCTGCAGCCTTGGTGCCGGCCTTGGCCGCCGCTGCGCCGACATCGTCGATCGATACGGCAGCAAGACGGGTCAGCGCAGCGACATCGTCAAGCAGCGCGGCAAGGCCTGAAGGCATCGGTCAGTCTCCGAGAATGTGCACGACCAGTGGATCGGCGTGCAAGCTGGGGGAACCCTTGAGCGCGGACAAGGTTGCCGCGACCGCGCTTTCGGGGCCTTCATGCGTCACCATGGCGACGAGCACGCTGCCATCGGGACTGCGGCCCTTCTGGATCAGGCTCTCGATCGAGACGCCCGCATCGCGCATCGCGGCGGTGATTTCGGCGAGCACGCCGGGCCGGTCGGCGACCTCGAAGCGAAGATAGCATTTGCCGGTGCGGTGCCCGGTTTCGGCGCGCGCAACCTTGTCGAGCTCGCGCACCGGCATCGAAAAGGCGGGGCCGATCTCGCCGCGCGCGATGTCGATCAGGTCGGCAACGACCGCGCTCGCGGTCGGACCATCGCCCGCGCCCGCGCCCTGGAACAGCAGGCGCCCGGAGAAATTGCCCTCGGCGACCACGGCATTGGTCGACCCTTCGACATGCGCCAGCGGATGGTGCATCGGCACCAGATAGGGGTGGACGCGCTGGAACAGCTGCGCATCGCCATTGCTTCCATCGAGCTCGGCCATGCCGATCAGGCGAATGCGATAGCCGAGCGCGGCGGCCTGGGCGATGTCGGCGGACAGGATTTTGCGGATGCCGCTGCGCTCGATGCCGTCGAAATCGAGCTCGGTGCCGAACGCCAGCGCAGCGAGAATCGACAGCTTGTGCGCGGCATCGACGCCATCGATGTCGAAGCTGGGATCGGCCTCTGCAAAGCCGCGCGCCTGCGCTTCGGCGAGCACCTCGGCGAAATCCTGCCCGGTCCTTTCCATGGCCGAGAGGATGAAATTGCACGTCCCGTTCAAGATGCCATAGACGCGGCTCAGACGGTTGGCCGCCGCACCTTCGCGCAGGCCCTTGATCACCGGGATTCCGCCTGCGACCGCAGCTTCGTACTTGAAGGCGAGTCCGGCCTTTTCGGCGCGCTCGGCTAGGTCCAGCCCATGATGCGCGACCATCGCCTTGTTCGCGGTGACGAAGGCCTTGCCGCCACTCAGGCATTCCTTGGCGAGCGTCAGGGCAGGGCCATCCGCGCCGCCGATCAGCTCGACCACCACGTCGATATCCCCGCGGGTGGCAAATTCGCCCATGTCGTCGACCCATTCATAGGGCGAAAGGTCGACGCCGCGATCCTTGGCGCGGTCGCGCGCGGTGATGCCGCAGATACGGATCGGCTTGCCCGCACGCCGCGCGATCAGCGCCGCGTTCTCTTCGACCAGACGGATGACGCCCGCGCCCACGGTACCCAGCCCGACCAGCGCGATGTTCAGCGTTTCCCCCATTTTCGGTCCTTCAGCGAAAGTTCATCCGATTGCGTCCTTAGCGTGTGCAACGGCAAAGGGAAGAGGGCGCAGCGGGTTGTTCGCGCCGCCTTGCCGCCCTATAGGCCGCCCGGGGCCGGATGATCGCATAAAGGGTAGTTCATGACATCGCCGACAATCGTGATCCTCGCCGGCAAGCGCGACGGCAAGCTCGACCCGCTGGCCGAGGCCGCCGGAGTCACGCACAAGTGCAACGTGCCGATCCAGGGCAAGGCGCTGCTGCAATGGGTGCTGGAAGGCGTGGAAGACGCCTGGCCGGACAGTCCGATCTGGGTGTCGATCCATGATCCGGCAGTGGTCGCCGACCTGCCTGCAGTGCAGAAGCTCATGGCCAGCGGAAGGCTGCGCATGAGCGTGTCGCGCGAAGGCATTGTCGAGAGCATCGAAGCGGTCATCGAGGAAGCGGGGAGCCCGTTCCCGATGCTGATCACCACTGGCGACAATGTGCTGGTGACAGCAGAGGAAATCCGCTCGATCCACGATTTCGGCATGCGCGAGGGCGCGGGCGCGGTCATCGCGATCGCCGAAAAGTCGAGCATCCTCGCCGAACATCCCGAAGCGCAGCGGCGGTTCTACGAATTCAGCGACATGGCGATCTCGAACTGCAACGCCTATTGGCTGCGCGATGCCGCCTCGTTCCGCGCGGCCGAGGCGTTTCGCGCCGGGGGGCAGTTTATCAAGACCAAGGGGCGGATCGCGCAGGCGTTCGGCATCCTCAACCTCATCCGCTTCCGTCTCGGCTGGTGGAGCGTCGATGGCGCAATGGCTGCCATCTCGCGCCGCTTCAAGGTCAGGGTCCGCGCGCTGCTGCTGACCGAAGGCGCCTATGCGGTCGATGTCGACAACGAGCGGACCTACAAGATCGCCGAGATGCTGCTGGCGAGGCGGAAACCGGCTTAGGTCTCCAAAGTCCACCGTCATTCCCGCGATAGCGGGAATCCCGCTTGTGCGCGGGCGATGAAGAGGAAGCGGGACCCCCGCCTTCGCGGGGGTGACGGTTCAGGACAAACCGAAGGGGATCAATCCCTGTCCGGACGCAGGCTGTTACCCGCGCGATCACCGCGGTGCGAATCCCACCAGCTGACCGGGTTCCAGTTGGTGCTGCCGTCAAGCGAGAAGGTGACGATTTCCGCGCGGCCGCCGATATTCTCGAGTGGCACCGCGCCGCCCAGGCCCAGTTCCTCCAGGCTCGCGCGGCTGTCCGCGCTGCGGTCGCGATTGTCGCCCATCAGGAAAACATGGCCCGCAGGCACCTTGTAGGGGCCGTAATTGTCGAGCGGATAATCGGGGCCGAGATCGATCGTATTGTACGACACGCCGTTGGGCAAAGTCTCCCGGATGATCGGCAGCTCGCAATAATAGCGGCCATCGGCTCCGCGCGCCTTGAGCATCGGGAAATCGCTGGCGTTGCAGGGCGAGTTCACGTCGACGGGCAGCATCAGGTTCGGCTGCACCGCGCGCGGGATCTGCTTGCCGTTCAGGATGACGCGGCCCTGGCGCACCTCGATCGTGTCGCCGGGGCGGCCGATGACGCGCTTGATATAGTCGCTCTGTGCGCCCGGCGGGGTGGCGATAACAATGTCGCCATATTCGGGGGTCGATCCCATGATCCGCCCCTTCATCGGCGGGAGGAGGTGGAACGAGACCGAGACCCAGGACCAGCCATAGGGATATTTGGTCACCACCAGCCGGTCGCCGACCAGCAGATTGGGCATCATCGACATGGTGGGGATGTAGAAGGGCTTGGCGACCAGCGAATGGAAGGCCAGCACCGCAAGCAGCAGCAGGGCCAGCCCCCGAATCTCCTCGAACCAGTTGACCGGCTTGTCGGTCTCGGACGCGCGCGCGTCCTTGGCCTCGATTGCCACATCGGAAGATTCTGGTGCCATTTCGGGGTCTTTCGGGTCCGGGCGGGCGCTGTCAGTCAACGGGCCGCGCCTCGATAATGACGAAGGCCTGAGCCCATGGATGATCGTCGGTGAGCGTGAGATGAATGATGGCACTGTGCCCTGCGGGAATCATGCTGTCCAGCCGTGCCTTCGCGCCCCCGGTGAGACGGAGTGTCGGCGCGCCGGACGGGGCATTGACGACGCCGATATCCTTCATGAACACGCCAGCCTTGAACCCTGTTCCCACCGCCTTTGAAAAAGCCTCTTTGGCGGCAAAGCGCTTGGCGAGCGTGCCTGCCTTGGTGAACGGGCGGCGGTTGGCCTTGGCCTGCTCGACTTCGGTGAACACGCGCTTTTCGAACCGCGCGCCGAACCGGTCGAGCGAGGCCTGGATCCGCTCGATATTGCACAGGTCGGAGCCGAGGCCGATGATCACCGCGCCTCGTCCATCAATTGCCGCATCTTGCGGATGCTCGCTTCGAGACCGTCGAAGATCGCCTCGCCGATCAGATAATGGCCGATATTGAGCTCGGCGAGCTGGGGGATCGCAGCGATCGGCTGGACATTCTCGAAGGTGAGGCCGTGTCCGGCATGCGGTTCGATGCCGTTCTTGGAGGCGAGCGCGGCGGCGTCGGCAATGCGCTTGAGTTCGGCCTGGACGCCATCGCGGTCGTCGTCGAGCCACAGATGCGCATAGCGCCCGGTATGCAGTTCGACCACCGGTGAGCCCAGTTGCATCGCTGCTTCGATCTGCCGCGCCTCGGGTTCGATGAACAGGCTGACGCGAATGCCCGCCTCGCCGAGCCGCGACACGATCGGCATCAGAGTGTTGTGCAGACCTGCCGCATCGAGCCCGCCCTCGGTGGTGCGCTCCTCGCGCTTTTCGGGGACGATGCACGCGGCATGCGGCTTGTGGCGCAGCGCGATGGCGAGCATCTCTTCGGTCGCGGCCATCTCGAGATTGATCGGCAGAGTCGCGCCCGCCATGATAGCGTCGAGGTCGCTGTCGCGGATATGCCGCCGGTCCTCGCGCAGGTGCACGGTGATGCCGTCGCCGCCGGCCACTTGCACGATGCGCACCGCGCGCATTGGATCGGGATGATCGCCGCCGCGCGCGTTTCGGATGGTGGCGACGTGATCGATGTTCACGCCCAGACGGATATGGTTGGTCATTGCGGGGCTCCGGTGGCGCACAGGGCGGCGCGCATCACATCATGCGTGATGCCCGCCTGCTGCCAGATTTCGCCAAAAGCCGCTTCGGCCTCGGCGCGGTTCGATGTCATGATGATCACCATGTCCTGATCGGGCAGGATGATGTTGCGTAAGGCCACGCCGCCGATGAAGCCGCGGCGCTCGATGATGCGCACCGGCGTGTCGCCGCAATCCTTGAGTGGTACGGCGAACGACCATTGGCCGAGCGCGGCATAGCCATATTGCGGCTTGCCGTCCCACATCTCAGCGCGCTGTCCCTCGGGAATCAATCTGCCGTTCATCAGCGCGCGGTCGAAGGCGAAAAGGTCGCGCGTCGTGCCGTAAAGCGCGCCCGCGCCGCCGAAATTCTCGAGCCGGAAAGCCGTCGATTCGGGTTTGCCGTCGCCAAAGCCGGGCATGCTGGGCTCGGAGCGCGGGAACAGGCCGACGCTCCCGAGGCCGAGCGGCTTCGCGATGCGTTCCTCGATCAGCGAAGCATAGGGCTTGCCGCTGGTCGCCTCGACCACGGCGGCCATCATGATGAAGTCGCAGTCGCCGTAGAAGAACTCGTCGGCAGGCTTGCGCGTCGTCGGTCCCTCGCACCAGGTACGGCCGGTTTCGGGACTGTCGAGATCGACCATGTAGAAGGTCGACCAGTCGTCGCGCCCGACAGGGCCTTCCTCGGTGCGCGGCAGGCCGGATATGTGCTGCATCAGCATCCGCGAGGTGATGGTTGCGGCATTGGGCGCCTTGCTGTCGGGAAGATAAGTGATGATCGGTGCGTCCAGATCGAGCCGGCCCGCAGCGGCCTCCTGCATCGCGATGGTTGCGGTGACCTGCTTGGTCACCGATGCCCAGCGCCAGACCTTGCCGAGCTGGTGCTCGGCAGTTCCGGCCGGATCGACCAGGCCGAAGGCGCGCTCGTACACAACCGTGTCCCCACGCGCGATCAGCACCGTGCCAGGGGCCTTGACCGGATCGAGCGCGGCGTTGACGGCGGCCTGATCGACGGCAGGCGAGGGCGCGTCCGCGCCGAGCAGCAGCGCGGCGAGCGGAGCGAGGCTCACGCCGATCATGCCGCTTCGGGTTCCTTTCGGCTGCCGGGTTTCATTGCGGGCACGGATGCCAGTTCGGGCGGCAGCGAGTCGGCGGGGTAGCTCGGAAAGTTGAGCGAAATCAGCGGGAAGAAAGGCACGCCTAGCGAGACTTCTCCGGCGGAACGATCGACCAGTGCGCCAGCAGCAATGACTTCGCCCCCCGCCGCGTTGACGGCTGCGATCGCCTCGCGCGAGGAAAGCCCTGTCGTCACCACGTCTTCCATCAGCAGCACCTTCTGCCCCGGCTTGATCGCGAATCCGCGGCGCAGCTCGAACGTGCCGGTGGGGCGTTCGACGAACATCGCTTCGACGCCGAGCGCGCGGCCCATTTCATGCCCTATTATAAGGCCACCCATGGCGGGCGAGACGACGAGGTCGATCTGCGCGCGGACATCGCGAGGCATGCGGGCCGCAAGTGCGCTCGCCAGGCGCGAGGCGCGCATCGGGTCCATCAGCACGCGCGCGCATTGCAGATAGTGCGCGCTGTGCAAGCCCGACGAGAGAATGAAATGCCCCTCCAGCAAAGCCTGGCTCGCGCGGAACTCGGCGAGAATTTCTTCATCCTGCATCGCGATTTACCCTTTACGTAGCGTCGCCGGGGGAGGGGGCTGGCAAGCTGAACCGGCGATTAAAAAATATCCCTAGATTGGCTTGAGACTGGCGGCAAGCCTGCGTATAGGCAGCCATAGCTTTGACGCAAAACACGGCAGTGATCCGGCACAACGGGACGTGGACGGATGCCCTGCCCATACAGGGACAGTCTACGAATGGCGTTCGCATCTTGGACGAAATCTTTTGGTTTCGCAGCCCTTGTTCTCGTGTCCGCGCCCATGGCGCTGGCGCAAACTCCGCCCGCACCGCCGGTCACCGCTCCCGCTCCCAGCGCACAAGCCGCGCCCGCCGTTGCTGCTCCGGCCGCAACCGCGCCCGCTGCTGCAGCTGAAGCTGCGCCCGCCGATGCGGCGGCCGCACCGGCGCTCGATTCGAGCTACACGCCGATGGCGCCCACTGCCGGCAAGGGCATGCCCGTCGACAAGGGCATCGATTTCCAGGACCAGTATTCCGAGCTGGGAGAATATGCGCACTGGCTCGACACGTCGGTGCTGCTGCCGATTATCGTCGCGATCTCGCTGCTGGTGCTCGCGCTGCTCGTCTGGATCATCGTGCGCTATCGCGCCGCCGCCAATCCGGTGGCGTCGAAGGTCACGCACAACACCGCGATCGAAGTCATCTGGACGCTCGTTCCGGTGCTGATCCTGGTCGGTGTTGCGGTCCCGTCGATCGACCTGCTCGCCAAGCAGTACAAGCCGGCTCCCGCCGATGCCGTCACCGTCAAGGTCACCGGCTATCAGTGGTACTGGGGTTACAGCTATCCCGATAACGGCGATTTCGAAGTTGTTTCGAACATGCTGGATGAAGCCGAAGCCGCCAAGCGCGGTGAGCCGCACCAGCTTGCGGTCGACAACCGGATGGTCGTTCCCGCCGGCGAGCCGATCCGCATCATCACCACCGCGTCGGACGTGATCCACAGCTTCGCGGTGCCGTCGCTCTGGTTCAAGATGGATGCGGTTCCCGGTCGTTCGAACGAGAAGATGCTGACCATCAAGGAGCCGGGCGTCTATTACGGCCAGTGTTCGGAACTGTGCGGCGCGCGTCACGGCTTCATGCCGATCGCCGTCGAAGCGCTCCCGCGCGCCAAGTTCGACGCATGGGTCCGTTCGCAGGGTGGCACCGTCAAGGGCGACGAAGTCGCCGCCGCTGCTGCTCCGGCCGCCGCTCCCGCCGCTGCGCCTGCAGCCGCCACCACCACTTCCGCAGCGCAGGGCGCGGCCGCAGCCGCCGCCGCTCCGGCTGCCGCTCAGTAAGGACAGGGCAAGACCATGACCACGATTGCCGCCAACCCGGCCGATCTGCATGACCATGATCATGCACATGACGATCACAAGCCCGCGTTTTTCCAGCGCTGGTTCATGTCGACCAACCACAAGGACATCGGTACGCTGTACCTGATCTTCGCGATCGTCGCGGGGATCATCGGCGGTGCCATTTCCGGCCTGATGCGTATGGAGCTCGCCGAGCCCGGCGTGCAGTATCTGCAGGGCTGGGCCACGATGATGCAGGGCAGTGAAGCGACCCTGGATCAGGCCTATCACATGTGGAACGTACTGATCACGGCGCACGGCCTGATCATGGTGTTCTTCATGGTCATGCCCGCCATGGTCGGCGGTTTCGGCAACTGGTTCGTTCCGATCATGATCGGCGCGCCGGACATGGCCTTCCCACGCATGAACAACATCTCGTTCTGGCTGCTCATCCCGGCCTTCCTGCTGCTGCTCGGCTCGACCTTCGTGCCCGGCGGTTCGGGTCTGGGTGCGGGTACCGGCTGGACGGTCTATGCCCCGCTGTCGACCAGCGGTTCGGTCGGCCCGGCCGTCGACCTTGCGATCCTGTCGCTGCACCTTGCCGGTGCTTCGTCGATCCTGGGCGCGATCAACTTCATCACCACCATCTTCAACATGCGCGCTCCGGGCATGACGCTCAACAAGATGCCGCTGTTCGTGTGGTCGATGCTGGTCACCGCGTTCCTGCTGCTTCTCTCGCTGCCTGTTCTGGCCGCTGCCATCACCATGCTGCTGACCGACCGCAATTTCGGTTCGGCCTTCTTCAACGCCGCTGGCGGTGGTGACCCGGTCCTCTACCAGCACCTGTTCTGGTTCTTCGGCCACCCCGAAGTGTACATCATGATCCTGCCCGGTTTCGGCATGATCAGCCACATCATCGCAACCTTCTCGAAGAAGCCGGTGTTCGGCTATCTCGGCATGGCTTATGCCATGGTCGCCATCGGTGTCGTCGGCTTCGTGGTGTGGGCGCACCACATGTTCACCGTCGGTCTGTCGGTCAACATGAAGATGTACTTCACCGCCGCCACCATGGTCATCGCAGTGCCCACCGGCATCAAGATCTTCTCGTGGATCGCGACGATGTGGGGCGGTTCGCTCACCTTCAAGACCCCGATGGTCTGGGCGCTCGGCTTCATCTTCATGTTCACGGTTGGTGGCGTGACCGGCGTCGTGCTCGCCAATGGCGGCGTCGACGACAACCTGCACGACACCTATTACGTGGTCGCGCACTTCCACTACGTGCTCTCGCTGGGCGCGGTGTTCTCGATCTTCGCCGGTTTCTACTACTGGTTCCCGAAGATGAGCGGCCGTCACTATAGCGAAGCGCTCGGCCACCTGCACTTCTGGGTGTTCTTCATCGGCGTGAACGTCCTGTTCTTCCCGATGCACTTCCTGGGCCGTCAGGGCATGCCGCGTCGTTACCCCGACTATCCGGAAGCCTTTGCCTATTGGAACGAGATCGCCTCGCTGGGTTACGCCATCATGGCTGCCGGCATGCTGATCTTCTTCATCAACATCGCCTATGCACTGGTTGCCGGCCGTCGTGCCGAGGGTAACTACTGGGGCGAAGGTGCCACGACGCTGGAATGGACCCTGTCCAGCCCGCCGCCGTTCCACCAGTTCGAAACGCTGCCCGTCATCAAGTGACCGCAGCAGCGTTGCACCGCTGACAGGGCCGGACCGGGACAGCGTCCCATCCGGCCCGGCACCCCTCGGCCTGACGGCGAGGGGTTTGCCATATGGGTAGTGACATGAGCATGACCGAAGCCGTATCGCCAGTTCAGGGCCAGAGCGCCGCGATGACCGCCCAGCCGGGCGTGCTCATGCCTGCGCACTGGCGCGATTTCTGGGCGCTGACCAAGCCGGGCGTGATCCGCCTGGTGGTGTTCACCGGGCTGTGCGGGCTGCTGGCAGCGCCCGGCAGCATCCACCCGGTCATCGGCTTTGTCGCGATCCTCTGCATCGCGATGGGTGCAGGCGGGGCTGCCGCGCTCAACCAATATTACGAATCCGATCTCGACGCGCTGATGAAGCGCACCGCCAACCGCCCGATCCCCGCCGGCCGCATGGACCGCGAAGCGGCGCTGCAGTTCGGCCTGGCACTCTCGGGCTTCTCGGTCGTGATCATGGGGCTGGCGGTCAACTGGCTGGCGGCTGGGATCCTGGCCTTTTCGGTCTTCTATTATGCCGTGATCTACACGATCTGGCTCAAGCCCAGCACGCCGCAGAATATCGTGATCGGCGGCGGGGCAGGGGCGTTTCCGCCGGTGATCGGCTGGGCGGCGGTGACCGGTGACGTCACCATGCTGCCGATCCTGCTGTTCTCGATCATCTTCTTCTGGACGCCGCCGCATTTCTGGGCGCTCGCGCTGTTCGTGAAGATGGACTATGCGCGCGTCGGCATCCCGATGATGCCCAATGTCGCGGGCGAAAAATCCACCCGACATCAGGTGTTCGGCTATTCGCTGGTGCTGCTGGCCACGGTGATGGCTCCCGCTGCGCTTGGCCTTGTCGGCTGGACCTATGGCATCAGCGCGTTCGTGCTGTCGGCGATCTTCGTCGCGCTTGCCGCGCGCGTCGGTTTCCGCACCGCAGGCGAGGGCGACGGCCTCAAGCCCGAAAAGCAGCTGTTCGCCTATTCGATCGTCTATCTGTTCCTCATCTTCGCCGCCGTGGTCGTCGACCGCGCGGTGGTTCCGGCGATTGCGGCATGACCGATCGCCCCGCGCCCGATTTCAACGATCCGCAAGTGCTTGCCCAGCTGCGCGCGCGCCAGCGCAGCCGTGCGCTGTTCATGGCGGGAATCCTGGTCGCCCTGTGCGTGCTCTTCTATGTCATCACCATCGTCAAGATCGGGGTATGGGGATGAGCAGCGCCGCGATCAGCCCGGATATCGCACGCCGCAACCGGCGCGCAGGCATCGTCGCACTGGGCCTCGCCATCGGGATGCTGGGCCTCGGCTATGCTGCCGTGCCGCTCTATCGCATCTTCTGCGAGGCGACCGGTTTTGGCGGCACGACGATGAAGGTAAGCGAAGCGGCTGCCGACAAGATCGCGGTGACCAACAAGCCGATCACCATCCGCTTCGATTCGAACGTGTCGTCGGCGCTGCCCTGGCGCTTCAAGCCCGAGAACACGACCGAGAAGATCACAATCGGCGCGCGCGACATGGCGGCGTTCACTGCGACCAACCTTTCCAGCAAGCCGGTGACCGGGACCGCGACGTTCAACGTCACGCCGACCCAGGCGGGCCGCTATTTCGCCAAGGTGCAGTGCTTCTGCTTTACCGAGCAGACGCTGGAGCCGGGCGAGACGGTGCGGATGCCGGTGATCTATTATGTGGATCCCGCGATCCTCACCGATCCGGACACCAAGGATATCGAAGAGATTACCCTCAGCTACACCTTTTACCCGCTGGACCAGGCGAAAAAGGGCAGTTAAGGGCTTAGTTCAAGACGTTAAGGGACGACGGGGACCAGAGAGATGGCCGGAACAAAGAACCACGATTATCATATTCTTCCCCCCAGCATCTGGCCGTTCGCCGGATCGATGGCGGCACTCGTCATGGCGGTGGGCGCCATCCTGTGGATGCACAGCATGGATACCTCCGGCATCGTCTTTTACGCCGGTACCGCCGGTGTGATCGGAACGATGTATGGCTGGTGGTCGCAGGTGGTGAAGGAAGCCCATGCCGGCGACCATACCCCGGTGGTGCAGCTGCATCTGCGCTATGGCATGATCCTGTTCATCGCCTCCGAAGTCATGTTCTTCGTCGGCTGGTTCTGGGCGTGGTTCGATTTCTCGCTCTTCCCCTCGACCGCAGACGTGATCGGCGGCGTCTGGCCGCCCAAGGGCGTCGAAGTGCTCAACGCCTTCGAACTCCCGCTGCTCAACACGCTCATCCTGCTCTGCTCGGGCACCACGGTTACCTGGGCGCACCACTCGCTGATCAACGGTGACCGCGATGGCCTGATCAAGGGCCTGTGGCTCACGATCATCCTGGGCGTCGTGTTCAGCTGCGTGCAGGCCTATGAATATTCGGTCGCACCGTTCCCGTTCAAGGACCTGAACTATGGTTCGTCCTTCTACATGGCGACCGGCTTCCACGGTTTCCACGTGCTGGTCGGCACGATCTTCCTGATCGTCTGCCTGGTGCGCGCCTATAAGGGCCACTTCACCCCGAAGCAGCATTTCGGCTTCGAAGCCGCTGCCTGGTACTGGCACTTTGTCGACGTGGTGTGGCTGTTCCTCTTCCTGGTCATCTATGTCTGGGGTGGCTGGGGCGCTGCTACGCACTGATAGTTTCGAGTGAACGTGATGACCGATCAGCCCGGCTGGCATATCGCCCAGATCAATGTCGCCCGGCTGATCGCGCATCCCGAAGATCCGGCTGTTGCCGGTTTCATGGGGATGCTCGACGGCATCAATGCCATTGCCGAACAATCTGATGGCTATATCTGGCGGTTGCAGAGCGACAGCGGCAATGCCGTGGACCTGCAACCGACCCCCGATCCCCGCTTCGTCGTGAACATGTCGGTCTGGCGCGATCCGGCCAGCCTGTTCGAGTTTGTCTATCGCAGCGCGCACACGCCTGTGATGGCGCGGCGGCGCGAATGGATCGAGCGCATGGACAGCGCCTATCAGGCGCTCTGGTGGGTGCCTGTGGGGCATGTCCCAAGCGTTGATGAAGGGCTCGCAGCATTGTGGCGGCTCGACCGTTTCGGTCCCAGTCCGCACGCCTTTACCTTCAAGCAGCAGTTTCCGCATCCGGGCGTCGCGATGGGCCCGGTCGACTGGAAACCCGACCCGTGGTGCGTGGGGCGTGCCTGAGGGCACGACCTCGCAAACGCCGCTGATCCAGGCCGCGCTGACGGGCGAGTGTCCGGTCTGCGGGTCTCGCACCCTGTTTGCCGGATGGGTCCGCTTCGCCCCGCGCTGTCGCGCCTGCGGGCAGGATTTCACCGCCTATAATGTCGGCGATGGCCCCGCAGCGTTCCTGATCCTCGTCATCGGCGCATTGGTCTCCGCCTTTGCCGTCGTTCTGCAGGTCCAGGCGAGCCCACCCTTCTGGGTGCATATCCTGCTCTGGGTGCCGCTGACCTTCGCGCTGGTGATCCTGAGCTTGCGCGTGTCCAAGGCGGCGATGCTGATCCACGAAGCGCGCGCCGAAGTGCGCGAAGGGCGCATCGACACCAGCGGCGAGACCCGGCCATGAAGCGCCTGCCGTTCTGGCCGACGCTGATCGTCGGCATCGCGATTGCCGTCATGATCGGCCTGGGTGTCTGGCAGCTCCAGCGCATGGCCTGGAAAGAGGCGCTGCTCGCCGAATATCGCACCGCCGCCGACAAGCCCGCCATCGCCTGGCCGCAGGTGCCCGATCCGCAAGCGCTGCCGCTTTATCGCAAATCCAGCGTCAATTGCCTTGAGGTGACCGGCTGGCGTTCCTCGAGCGGGCGCAGCGCGTCGGGCGCATCGGGCTGGGTGCATATCGCCTCGTGCCGCACCGGCGCCGAAGGGCCGGGGGCGCAGGTGGTTGCCGGATGGTCGCAGCGCCCTGACAGCCCGGACTGGAAGGGAGGGCAGGTCAGCGGGATGATCGCGCCCGACAGCAGCGCGCTGATCCGCCTCGTCGCCGCACCGCCCGTGGCCGGCTTGCAGGCCGTTCAGAAGCCTTCGCCAGAGGATATTCCGAACAACCATTGGGCCTATGCGGTACAATGGTTTTTATTCGCGGGCATTGCTGCCGTTATATATGGTCTGGCAGTCGCAAGGCGGACGCGATCCCCATCGTCCGCATGACGCCTTGAAGGAGAGACCATGCAGGGCGGACATTATTACGGCTTTCACCGGGTCACCCATTCGGACCTGCCGCTGATCGAGCAATGGCTGAAGACCCCCGAGGTCGAGCAATGGTGGGGCGACCCCAAGCACGAACTGCAGCTGATCGTCGAGGATATGGACAACCCCGACATGGTGCAGCTGATCGGCATGCTCGATGGCCATCCAATCGCCTACATCCAGCATTTCGAGGTTCATGCCTGGCCGCAGAAGCACCTGCAGGACCTGCCCCAGGGCGCGCGTGCGGTCGATTGCTTCATCGGGGTGCCGTCGCTGATCGGCAAGGGCCATGGCGCGAAGCTGCTCGCGATGCTGGCCAAGCAGCTCAACGCGCAAGGGGTGCGCGTGCTGTGCATCGATCCCGATCCGGAGAACCAGCGGGCGCGCAACGCCTATGTCAACGCCGGGTTTGTCGAGCACGGGCTGATCGAAACGCCCGAGGGGCCGGCGGTGCTGATGTTCTACGAGAGCCCCGAAGAGGACTGAGCGCTATCCGGCTGCCATAACGTGCAGGTTGCGCACAGGGGCAGGGACCGCTAACGGGTCCACCCCATGGACTATATCAGCACCAGGGGGGAAGCCGCGGCGCTCGATTTCGAGGGCGTGACGCTGGCAGGTTTGGCAAGCGATGGCGGGCTGTACGTGCCGCGTGCCTGGCCCAAATTCACGCATGCCGAGATCGCAGCCATGGCCGGGCTGTCCTATGTCGAGCTGGCCGTCCGCGTCATGACGCCCTTTGTCGCTGGCAGCCTGACCGAGGACGAGCTGCGCGGCCTGTGCGAGGCGGCCTATGGGCGCTTCTCGCACAAGGCGGTGACGCCGCTCGCCCAGATCGATGAGAGCAACTGGCTGCTCGAGCTGTTCCATGGCCCCACGCTGGCGTTCAAGGATGTCGCGCTGCAGCTGCTCGGCCATCTGTTCGAACGCTTCCTGTCGAACCGCGACACGCATCTGACCATCGTCGGCGCGACCTCGGGTGATACCGGCTCTGCGGCGATCGACGCGGTGGCGGGGCGCGAGAAGGTCGATATCTTCATGCTCCACCCCGATGGCCGCGTCTCCGACGTGCAGCGGCGGCAGATGACCACGGTGCTGGCGCCCAATGTCCACAACATCGCGATCGACGGCAGCTTCGACGATGCCCAGGCAATGGTGAAGCGGATGTTCGGTGATCCGGATTTTGCCGGACGCTTCACGCTGTCCGCGGTCAATTCGATCAACTGGGCGCGGCTGATGGCGCAGATCGTCTATTATTTCGCCGCCGCCTTGCAACTGGGCGCACCGCACCGCCCGGTCGGCTTCTCGGTGCCGACGGGCAATTTCGGCGACGTGTTCGCGGGCTATGTGGCTGCCCAGATGGGGCTGCCGGTGGCGCGGCTGATCGTCGCGACCAATGTCAACGACATCCTCCACCGCGCGATCAGCGCGGGCGATTATTCCGCCGGCAGTGTGACGCCGACCGCGGCCCCTTCGATGGATATCCAGGTCAGCTCGAATTTCGAGCGGCTGCTGTTCGATCTCGAGGGCCGTGACGGCGCGCTGACCGCCGCGCGGATGAAGGGCTTTGAAAGCACGAAGGCGATGCAGCTTTCGCCGGAGATGCGCGATGGCGCCGAGGCGCTGTTCTCGAGCGCGCGGATCGATCCCGACGAGATGGGCATCGCGATGCGCCGCGCCTGGGACGAGGCCGGGCAGATGATCGATCCGCACACCGCGATCGGCCTGGGCGCTGCCCATCGCTGGCAGGATGCAGGGACCATCGATCGCGCGATTCCCTGCGTCACGCTCGCCACCGCGCACCCCAGCAAGTTCCGCGATGCGGTGGAGCGTGCGACCGGCCTGCGCCCGCGCCTGCCTGCGCGCGTCGGCGACCTGTTCGAGCGCGCCGAGAAGTTCGACAAGCTGCCCGGCGACTACACCACGGTGCGCGATTATATCGCCGAGCGTGCGGTCCCGGCCAAGGGCTGACGCGCGCGCATGGCCGAACTCGACCCGCAACCGCTGCTGATGATCGGCGAGCCGCGCGCAGATTACACGCTGATCGACAGCGGCGGCGGGCGCAAGTTCGAGGCCTATGGGCCATATCGCTTCATCCGTCCCGAGCCGCAGGCGATGTGGCCAACACGGCTGCCCGACTGGGATGCCGATGGTGCGTTCATTCCCGGATCGGACGAGGACGGCGGCGGCCGCTGGCAGCTGGAAGCCAATGTCCCGCGCGAAGGCTGGCCATTGCAATGGGAAGAGGTGCGGCTGACCGCGCTCAACACCCCGTTCCGGCATCTCGGCTTCTTCCCTGACATGGACCCGGTCTGGCGATGGCTGCGCGGGCATATCGCCGCGCACCGGGGCGAGGAGCGGGCGAGGGCGCTCAACCTGTTCGGCTATACCGGCGTGGGCACGCTGGCGATGGCGGCCGCCGGGGCCGAGCTGACCCATGTCGATGCCTCGAAGAAATCGGTCGCAGCAGCACGCGCCAATGCCGCGCTGTCGGGCATGGAGAACATGCCGGTGCGCTGGCTGGTCGATGATTGCGTCAAGTTTGCTGCGCGCGAGGTGCGCCGGGGCAAGCGCTATGACGCGATCCTGCTCGACCCGCCAAAGTTCGGGCGCGGGCCCGAGGGCGAGGTGTGGAAGCTGGAAGAGCATCTGCCGGCGCTGATCGCCGATTGCCGCAAGCTGCTCGACGAGCGATCGTCCTGCCTGTTCCTCACCGTCTATGCGGTGCGCATGTCGGCGCTGGCGCTGGGCGAGCTGCTCGCGGCGTATTTCGCCGACCTGCCGGGACGGATCGAGATCGGCGAACTGGCAGTGCGCGAGCAATCGGGCGGGCGGCTCCTGCCGACGGCAATCTTCGCGCGCTGGTCCAACGGTTGAAACACTTGCGCTGCGCTGCGCAATTTGCCAACGCGCGGGAAAGGTGAAATTCCCCTCGCCATTCCCGCGAACGCGGGAATCCCGCTTCTGCTGCGACGGTAAGAAATAAGCGGGACCCCCGCGTTCGCGGGGGTGACGATGAAGATATACTAGAACAGGCCCAGCATTTGACCGACACCCAACCCGATAGCCTGATCCTCGAGGTCGCCGATTTCGACGTCAACGTCCTGACCGGCATCTATTCGGAAGAGACCAAGCTGCCCCAGCCGCTGCGCTTCACCATCTGGGCGGAGATGCTGGCCGAGGACCATTATGCGCCCGATACGCCGCTCAGCGCGTCCAAGAATTACATGGACCTCAAGCACGCGGCCTCGACCGCCTTGCCCGAAGGCGTCCATTTCACGCTGATCGAGGCGGTGGCCGATCATGTCATCGAGACACTGTTCCTGCAGGATCCGCGCATCCGGCGGCTCAAGGTCAAGATCATCAAGCTGGCGATCGCCGAGGCGGGCGAATCGATCGGCATCACGCTGACCCGGACGCGCCGGTGAGCGCTGGCCCGGCCCCGCTGGCGCTCGTCACCGGCGGTTTTCGCCGGGTGGGCGCGTCGATCGCGATGGAACTGGCGCGCGCGGGCTATGCGCTGGCGCTGCACGGTCGCAGCGACCTGACGCCCGAAGCCGAGCTCGCCGAGACCCTGGCAAAGCAGGGAACCGAGTGGCACGGTTTCTCCGCCGATCTGGCCGATTGCGATGCCTCGCAGCTGCTTGTCGAGCGGGTGACCGCGCATTTCGGCCGCGCGCCCGACCTGCTGGTCAACAATGCCTCGCTGTTCGAATATGACGACTGGCAGAGCATGTCAGCGCAGATGCTGGCCGATCATTTCGCGGTGAACCTCTTCGCGCCCATGCTGCTGACCCGTGCTGTCGTGGCCGGGGCAGGCGAAGGGCAGGTGCCCGCGATCGTCCAGATCATCGACCAGCGCGTGCGCAATCCCAATGGCGATCAGCTGAGCTACACCTTGTCCAAACAGGCGCTGGCCGAATCGATCCGCACCCTGGCGCGCGCTTTCGGCGCAAAGGCACGGGTGAACGGCGTTGCGCCCGGCCTGACGCTCGCCACCAGCGATTATGATGACGCGCAGATGCAGCGGCTAGCCGCGCGAATGCCACTCCACCGTCTGTCCGCGCCGGGAGACGTTGCGCGCGCGGCGCGTTATCTGGCGCAGGAGCCTGCGATAACCGGCCAGTTGCTTTTCGTCGATGGCGGTGCCCATATGCTCAGCATGGACCGCGACTTCGTCTTCATGGACAAGACGGACGACGCCTGACCGCACGCGATATTCTGGAGAACGACATGCGTTTGATTGCCACAGCATCCCTTTCCGCGCTCACCCTGATGATCGCGGGCTGTGGCAGCCATGATGGCGGTGGCGATCCGGTCAAGCGGGTCGATCCTGCCAGCCTTGAGGTCAAGGAAGCGGCTGCGGACGAGCCTGATGCTATCCTTCGCGTCGATGAGGTCGTGCTGCGCAATCCCGACCTGTCGACGCTCGCTCGTGCGATCAAGGCGGCCGAGCTGAGCGCGGCCTTGGCGGCGGACAAGCCGATGACGCTCTTTGCTCCCGACAATGGGGCGTTCGACAAGCTGGGCGTCGATGCGCTTGCCGACCTGCTGCTGCCAGAGAACAAGGCGAAGCTGGCAGCGGTGCTCAACTATCACATCATCCCCGGCCGCCTCACGGCTGCGGACCTGCGCAAGCAGATTGGCGACAAGGGCGGCAGCATCGAGCTGACCACGCTGCAGGGCGAGAAGATCAACGCCTCGATCGAGCTCGATCAGGTGCGTCTGTCCGATGCCAGCGGTGATGTCGGTTCGATCCAGCAGGCTGATCTGGCTGCCAGCAACGGCATGGTGCACGTGATCGGCCAGGTGCTCGAGCCGCGGCAATAGGCTCTGATCCCTAGCCCTTTTTCGGTCATTCCCGCGAACGCGGGAATCTCGCTTCAGCGAGCGGCTTGCGGCTTAGCGGGACCCCCGCGTTCGCGTGGGTGACGACAGCTATTCTGCGACCGGAGCGGCATTTTAACCCCCCGCCAGCGCCGCATTGGCGGCTCTCAGCTTGCCCTCGAGCGCCTGGTTGATCTGGCGCTCGATCACCGTGCGCGCATCGGGGTGGAGTTCGAGATATTGCCGCAGCTTGGGGGCAGAGACGCACCAGAAGCGGCTGTCGGTGGCGAGCGTGACCGTGCCGGTCGCAGGTTCGCCGCTCAATGCGGTCGCATCACCGATCAGGTCGCCGCTGGTGACGCTGCCGACATGTGCGCCGTGCAATGTGATCTCTGCCTGGCCGTCGTGGAGATAGAACAGATGGCTGATCGCCTCGCCCTCGTTGATCAGCACCTCGCCCGCCCGGCCAGTGATCCAGTTGCCCTGGTCCATCAGATGGCGGGCGCCAGCGCGGGTCATGTCGCCCATGAAGCTCGCCCGCAGCGCCTCTTCCTCGGCAGAAAAGCGCGAACCGCGCTCCGCCATCAGATATCGCAGCAGCATAGACGCGCCGATGACCAGAAGCACGAGGAACCATAGCGCCAGGCCCAGATCATTGGCAAACCCCAGCGCATAGCCGAGCCCGGCCAGGGCAGAGAGCACGATACCGACTCGCATCCAGGGCATGGGGGGAGCGATCAGCGCGATCGCCAGGATCATGAATGACAGATGCCCGAGCCATGCGCCATTTGCGAATCCCAAGCCGAGCGTCATTCACGTCCTCCCTGATCTGCGTGCCACCATGGCAAAGATGCTGCGCTGCGACAAGCAGCGCGGGGGGAGGGCAAGGCTTGCCGATGGCCACAGATTTTTGCGGCGGCGCCTGAAGGATTGCCTTGAAACTGCTGGACGAACCGGCGATAAGAGGCGGCAAGACAAGACTAAGGGGTCGCATCGTTAGTCTATCGGGGGCCGGTTCCGTATGGAGCCGGGGGTAAAAGCGACGATGCACAATACATGGCTCATGGCCGTTCAACGCTTGGGTGGAATCCGTGCCGCGATTGCGGGCGTGACCTGTCTTGCCCTGGCGATCGGCGCTTTTTTCATCGCGAATTTCGCAGCAGCTGAGCGGCTCGAGGCGCAGGCGGCGAGCGCTGCCGCGCGCGGCACGCACATGGGCGTGGGCAGCTGTGCGGGATCGACCTGTCATGGCCGCAACGAGGCCGATGGTGAGGTTGTTCGGCAGGACGAACTGTGGCGCTGGCAGGAAGAATCGACCCCCGGCGGTGCGCACAGCCGCGCTTTTCGCGTTCTGGGCGAACCGCGCAGCCTGGCCATCGGCAAGAAGCTGGGCATCGGCGATCCGCGTTCGGCCGCGATGTGCCTGGGATGCCATTCGACTCCGGCTGCAGCTAAAGGGCCGCGCTTCCAGGTCAATGACGGGGTGAGCTGCGAGGCCTGTCATGGTGCCGCCTCGGGCTGGCTGTCGAGCCATTATGCCACCGGCACCAGCCATGCCCGCAACGTGTCGCAGGGCATGATCCCGCTCGACAATGCGCAGGCGCGCGCAGGCGTCTGTCTCGATTGCCACCTCGGCAACGATGCGCCGGGCCAGTTCGTCAACCACCGGATCATGGCAGCGGGTCATCCGCGCATCTCGTTCGAGCTCGACCTGTTCTCGACGCTGACCCAGCATCATGACGAGGACGCCGACTACCGGCAGCGCAAGGGCAAGACGAACTCGATGCGCATGTGGGCGGTGGGCCAGGCGATCGCGCTGGAACGCTCGCTGAGCCTGTTCGGCAAGCCGGGACTGGGCACCGAAGGCGTGTTCCCCGAATTCTACTTCTTCGATTGCCATAGCTGCCATCGCCGCATCTATGACGAAGAGGATGCGCGCCCGACGGCCTTGGCCAATCCCGGTCGCCCGATCCCGACCGGCATGCCGCCTTACAATGACGAGAACATGATCATGCTCTCGGCAGCGGTGCGGATCGCGGCGCCCGGCCTGGCGCAGCAATATGAATCGCAGGCGCGCGCCTTCCACGCCGCGATGGCGCAGGGTCGCGGTCCGGCGGTTGAAGCAGCCAACCGTCTGCGCCAGACCGCCATGGCGCTGGCCGACCAGTTCAGCCGCAGCGACTTCACCCGCGCGCAGACCTTCTCGATCATGGAAGCCATTGCCAGCGAGGCGATCAGCCCGCGCTATACCGATTATGAAGGCAGCGTGCAGGCGGTGATGGCGGTGGATACGCTGCTCAGCGGTCTTGTGAACCAGGGCCAGGTTTCCGGGGGCGCCGCAACGTCGCTCCGGGCGCAGATCAACCAGGCCTATGCCGCCGTGGCAGAGCCCAATGGCTACAAGCCGCTTGAATTCCGCCGGGCGCTGGGGGGCGCAGTGCGGACCATCCGGTCGCTGCAATAGGACCGGCTGGCCAGGGAGATGACCAAGGTGGGACGTTTTGGTGAGTTCAGTTTCGTGATGTCGGGCCGGGTCGCATCCGGGCGGAGTTTCTGCGCATGATGCGGATTGGCAAGATGACGGCATCGCTTGCGGCGATGGCGCTGGTGCTCAGCTCCTGCGGGGGCGGCAACAGCAGCGGCACCACGCCTGCACCCAGCCCGACGCCGACGCCCAATCCCACGCCGCCGCCCGCGGGGGGCAATTTTACCGCGCCGGCGCAGGAAGCGCTGACCGTCGGCGAGGTGCAGCAGATCATCGCGCAGGCGGTGGGCGAGGCGCAGCGGCGCAATCTGCCCTCGGTCATCTCCGTGGTCGACCGCGTCGGCAACGTGCTGGCGGTGTTCCGGATGAACGGCGCGCGCGCCACCGCGCGAACCAGCGCGATGACTGAGGCGGGGCTCAACAATCCGTTCGTCGATGCGCAGGGGCTCGACGTGCCCGCCGAGATGGCCTCGATCGCCAAGGCGGTCACCGGCGCCTATCTGTCGAGCGGCGGCAATGCCTTTTCGACCCGCACCGCAAGCCAGATCGTCCAGCAGCATTTCCCGCCTGCGCCTTCGACCCGGGGGCTGGAGAGCGGACCGCTGTTCGGCGTGCAGTTCAGCCAGCTGCCCTGTTCGGACCTGTCCTCCCGTTTCCAGTCGGCAGGCGGGGCCAGCGCGTTCATCGGCCCCAAGCGCTCGCCGCTTGGCCTGGCGGCCGACCCGGGCGGGTTGCCACTGTACAAGAATGGCGTGGTCGTCGGTGCGATCGGCGTGATGGGCGACGGCGATTACGGCTTCGACCCCAACATCCTCGATGTCGACAATGACGCGGAAGAGGCGATCGCTTTTGCCGGGACGCAGGGCTTTGCCGCAGCCGATGCGATCCGCGCTGACCGGATCACGGTAGACGGGACCACGCTGCGCTTCAGCGATATCACTGCGGCCAATATCGGACCACTCTCGACCAATTTCGCGGCGATCAACGGCAGCGCCGGATCCCTGATCGCGGTGCGCGGCTATGCCAACGCGGCAATCATAGCCGGCACGCCCTATGGCACCGAAGCCTCGGGCATTCGCGCCGCGCGCGCAGCCGAATTCGCCAATAGCGATGCGTTCATCCTGACCGACGGCTCGGGCAATCCGCGCTTTCCGATCCGCGCCGGAACCGATGGCGCATCGGTCACCCAGCCGCTCAGCGCTGCCGAGGTGCGCGCGGTGCTAGAAGAGGCGTTCACCATCCTTACCCGTGCGCGCGCGCAGATCCGCCGTCCGCTCGACAGCCGGATGCAGGCGACGATCTCGGTGGTCGATACACACGGCCAGGTGCTCGGCATCGTCCGCTCGCCCGACGCGCCGATCTTCGGCACCGACGTGTCGCTGCAAAAGGCGCGCACGGCGATGTTCTTCTCCAATCCCAATGCCGCAGCGAACCTGATCGCGGCCGGCGGCGGGGTGGCACCTTTCGTCCAGGCGATGCGCACCTTCCTCAACGATCCGCAGGCGCTGACCGGCAATTTCGCCTATGGCAACCGCAGCGTCGGCAATCTGGCGCGGCCGTATTTTCCCGATGGCGAACTCGGCCGTCCGCCGGGTCCGCTGTCGCGCCCGATCGAGGATTTCAACCCCTTTGCGGTCGGCCTGCAGGTTCAGCTGGTCGCGGGCAATATCATCCAACACGCGCAGTTCGTGGCCGGGGCTTCGGCCACCGACACCGCGCAGCGCTGCACCAGCCTGCCCGATGCGGCGGCGGGGCAGAACCGGTTGCAGAACGGCATCCAGATTTTCCCGGGCGGCGTGCCGATCTATCGCGGTGGCGTGCTGGTCGGGGGCATCGGCGTATCGGGTGACGGTATCGACCAGGATGACATGGTCAGCTTTCTCGGCCTCAACAATGGCGGCCAGCGGGTCGGTTCGATCGGCAATGCCGCCAATGATCGGCGCGCAGACCGGATCGTGGTGAATGTCGGCAACGCCCAGGTGCGCCTGCGCTATATCAGCTGCCCGTTCGCGCCATTCCTCGACACCAACACCCAGAACGTCTGCGAGGGTCTGTAAATGACCGTGCCGCTCGTCGCCCTCATCCCGATCGTGGCTTTCGCCGGGACTGGCGATGTGGTGGGCGATCCGGCCGTCGAGCCTGTCGCGCAACAGGGGCCGCAAACGGCCATCGCGGCACTGATCGCCGCCGATCTGGGTCGGAGCCTCGCGCTGAACGACATGACTCCGCAGCTGGCTGCACCGGCCATGGGCACGATCCGCAAGGCGGTCGTGCCGGCGCCACAGAGGCTGAGCTCGCCGCGCGCGGCAGGGGATCACAGCCTGTTCTTCTGGGGGGCAGGCGAGGACGAGCTGCTGCTCACTGCGGACCAGGAAGCGCCGCCGGCGCCGGGCGCGATGCCGCCAGCGGCGCCTGACGCGGATGCCGAAACGATCGATGCCGACGAGGCGCTGATCGACGATCGCCGCCGCCCTGGCCTCGAAAAGAAGCTGCCCGACCGCGTGACACAGGACAATCCCGGCGCGGTGCGTGCGCCCGCGCCCGAGGCGTTTCCGACCGACGAATTCCCGGTGCCTGATCGCTGGCGCATCGTCACCTCGCTCTGCCCGACCAAGGGCGGCGACCAGTCGATCTACGGCCTATATCCGAACCTTTCGAACGTCTGCCGCTCGAAGCTCGATCCCTATCACCAGAATGTGCTCAAGGGAGACCGGCCGCTGCCCGAAGGCAAGCGTCCGAGCTTCCTCAAGGAGGACGACTGGTTCTTCATCGCCAATGTCGTGTCCGACACGGTGATCGAACCGCGCAGCTTCCCGACGCCGGTGGGGGTGCAGACCACCGCGCGCCCCGACAGCCTCGACGTGTTCGGCCGCGCGGATTCGCTGGTGGTGGCGCAGACCGTGATCGCCGGTTTCTCGCTGCTCAAGGGCGAGACCGCGTACAAGCCGCCCGCTATCGAATATCGCCTCGTGCTCGCCGCGCAGGCCAATTATGTCGATGTCAATGAACGCCGCATCCTGTTCGTCGAACCCTCGCGCCCGACGCACCGCACCGACCATTTCGTCGGCGTGCAGGAAGCGTTTATCGACTATCACCTCGGCAAATACGACAGCTCGCGCTACGACTTCATCTCGCTGCGCGCGGGCATCCAGCCGATGCAGGCCGATTTCCGCGGTTTCCTGTTCCAGGACAACCAGCTCGGCATCCGCCTGTTCGGCAACCGCGACAACAACCGCTTCCAGTTCAATCTCGGCGCGTTCTGGCGACTGGAAAAGGATACCAATTCGGGCCTCAACAGCGTGGTCGATACCCCGCGCGACGACTGGGTGTTCTTCGCCAATGTCTATCGCCAGGATTTTCCGGTGGTCGGCCTGACCAGCCAGGTCTCGGTCACCTACAACATGAACCGCGAAGGCGGGCGCGAGCTCAAGATCGACGATAACGGCTTCCCGGTGCGTCCGGCGCTGCTCGGCGACCTGCGCAGCCGCGAATATGATGTCGTGTATTTCGGCTATGCGATCGACGGCCGTATCGGCCGGATCAACATCACCGGCCAAGCCTATGGCGCGTTCGGCGAGGACCGCAACAGCTTCTTCACCAGCCGCGAGGCCAAAATCCGCAGCTATTTCGGCGCAGCCGAAGTCAGTTACGACAATGACTGGGCGCGCTTCCGGCTGCAGGGCCTGTTCGCCAGCGGCGACGGCGATCCCTATAACGATACCGAGGCCGGGTTCGACGCGATCTTCGAGAACCCGATCTTCGCGGGGGCCGATACCAGCTACTGGATTCGCCAGGTCATCCCGTTCGCGGGCGGCGGTCGCGCGGTGGGCGTCAACACCCGCAACGGCATATTGAACAACCTGCGTTCCTCTAAGGAACAGGGCCAGTCGAACTTCAACAATCCGGGCACGGTGCTGCTCGGCGCAGGCGCAGATTTCGATCTGAGCACGACGACCCGCCTGTCGGCGAACGTGAACCATCTGTGGTTCCACAAGACCGATACGATTGAGGCACTGCGCCAGGAGGGCACGGTGCCTTCGTCGATCGGCTGGGACGTTTCGGCGGCGGCGATCTGGCGGCCCAATGCCAACCAGAATCTGGTGTTCCGCCTGTCGGGCGCAATCTTCGATCCCTCGCGCGGCTTCCGCGACCTGTTCACCCAATCGGGCAAGTCAGACCTCTTTTATTCGGTGCTTTTCAATGCGATCCTGGCGTACTGACCGGCTGCGCGGCGCGATGCCCGCCATCAACTGGAAGCTGCTGCTGGCGAGCCTGCTGCTCGTCACCTTCGCTGCGCTTCCCGCCGATCAGTTGCTCGCCTCGGGCAAGGAAAAGGCGCAGAAGGTCAAGTACACGTTCACGCCGCCCGCGCCCGAGAACCAGGAATGGGCCGAGGCCGATGCCAAGAGCGCCGGTTGCCAGAGTTGCCACACCGCCAGCGACCACAAGACGATGCACGCGTCGCCTGCGGTTGTGCTGGGCTGTACCGATTGCCATGGCGGCGATGCCACGGTGATGGGCGACAATGCCTGGGGCCGCGAGAGCCTGCCGTACCAGGACGCGCTGATGAAGAGCCACGTCCTGCCCAAATATCCGGTGGCGTGGAAATGGCCGAGCTCGGCCAACCCGCAGCGCTCCTATGCGCTGCTCGCCAAGGAAGCGCCCGAGTTCATCCGCTTCGTCAACCCGTCGGATTACCGCGTGGTGCGCGAATCCTGCGGCGCCTGCCATATCGAGATCATCGAGGCGTCCGAACGTTCGCTGATGGCGACCGGCGCGATGTTGTGGGGCGGCGCGGCCTATAATAACGGCATCGTGCCGTTCAAGAATTACATCTTCGGGGAAAGCTTCACCCGCGATGGCAAGCCGGCGATGATCAAGTCCGCCGCGACCGAACCTGGCGCAGCGCACGGCACCGTGACCGAAGCCGAGAAGGCGCGCGGCGCGCTGCCGGTCATGTATCCGCTGCCGACCTGGCACATTATTCCGCCGGGCGACATCTTCCGCGTGTTCGAGCGCGGCGGCCGAAACATCAACCCGACCTTCCCTGAAATCGGCCTGCCCAACAGCGTCGGCATCATCCAGCGTCTGGAAGAGCCGGGCCGTCCCGACCTCAAGCAGTCGAACCGCGGCCCCGGCACCGGCCTGCGCGTCGCGATTCCGGTGCTGAACATCCACAAGACCCGCCTGAACGATCCGTTCCTGTGGCAGATGGGCACCAACGATCAGCCGGGTGATTATCGCTCCTCGGGCTGCGCGGCGTGCCATGTCGTCTATGCCAATGACCGCGAACCGCGCCACAGCCTGGTCTATGCCAAATATGGCCGCGACGGGCAGACGATCACCGACGACCCGACGATCAACAGCCTGACCGAAGGGCAGAAGCGCTCGGGTCGCTATGGCGACTATGACGCGGCCGAGCATCATGAGGAGCATGGGCAGGCAGGTGGCCATGGCGGTGATCACGGCACGACCCTGGCCGAAGGTGCGGGCGAGCATGGATCGAGCCATGGTGGCGGGGATGGTCATGGCGCGAAGGGCGCGCATGCCGAAAAGGCCGCGTTCAAGGAAAAGGGTCACCCGCTCAAGCACGCGTTCACGCGCGCGATCCCGACCGCGCAGTGCATGAACTGCCACATGCACCAGCCCAACATCTTCCTGAACAGCTATCTCGGCTACACGATGTGGGATTATGAATCCGACGCGCCGCTGCTGTGGCCGGGGCCGGAAAACCGCGCGCCCAAGCCCGAGGGCATGTCGGAAGAGGATTATCAGCGCATCTACAAGAAGCAGCATTATCCCACGGCCAAGGAAGTGCGCGCCACGCTCGATCGCAACCCGGAAGGCGCATCGCCGCGCGGGCTGTGGTCCGATATCGACTTCGTCCGCAACGTCTATGACCTCAATACCGAGGCCAAGGACACGCAGTTTGCCGATTATCACGGCCATGGCTGGAACTTCCGCGCGATCCTGAAGCGCGACCGCAAGGGCAATCTGCTCGATGCGGAAGGCAATATGGCGACCTGGGGCACCGATACCGCCAACATGGTCTCGCCCGACGATCCGGAGAAATTCCGCAAGGCAGGCGAGGGCAAGTTCGTACCCGTCGGCACCAATCCGGGCAAGGCGGTGCACATGATGGACATTCATGCCGAACTCGGCATGCAGTGCGTCGACTGCCATTTCAGCCAGGATGGGCACGGCAACGGCCTGATCTACGGCGAGGTCGCCAATGCGGTAGAGATCGGCTGCAAGGACTGCCATGGCACGGCGGATGCCTACCCCACGTTGTTCACCTCGAACCTCGCCGCGCGGCCCAAGGGCAACAACCTGTCGCTGATCCGCAATCCCGATGGCCAGCGCCGCTTCGAATGGATGAAGGATGCGACCGGACGGCGGGTGCTGATCCAGCGCTCGGTGCTCGACCCCGAACTGTCGTGGAAGGTCAGCCTGGTCAAGGACGCGGTCAATCCCGACAGCCCCGATTTCAACCCCAAGGCCGCGCGTTCCAAGCTGATGGCCAAGGACGGGGCGGAGACAGGCAAATACGGCTTCGGCCTGGCGGTCTCGAAGGAGAACCGCGCGCACGATACCGACAAGATGGCGTGCTTCACCTGCCATCTGAGCTGGACGACCTCGTGCGGTGGCTGTCATCTGCCGATCGAGGCCAACTGGAAGGCCAAGGTCCACAAATACGAGGAAGACGAGACGCGCAACTATGCGACCTACAACCCGCAGGTCGCGCGTGACGAGATGTTCCAGATCGGCCGCCACCAGACCAGCAAGGGCAATATCATCGCCCCGATCCGCTCGACCTCGGCGCTGATCCTGTCCTCGACCAATATCAACCGCGAGCGCATATATGTGCAGCAGCCGCCGATCTCGGCACCCGGCTTCTCGTCCCAGGCGTTCGCCCCGCACTTCCCGCACACCGTGCGCAAGACCGAGACCAAGCAGTGCACCGACTGCCACCTCAGCGAGGCGAATGATAACAATGCGGTGATGGCGCAGCTGCTGCTGCTCGGCACCAATTTCGTCAACTTCGTCGGGCTCAACAGCTGGTTCGGCCTGGAAGGCGGGTTCGAGGCGGTGCGCGTGACCGAATGGGACGAGCCGCAGGCGGTGATCGGGTCCTATCTGCACCGCTATGCCTATCCCGATTATTACAAGCAGCATGTCGAGCAGAACGGACGCGAGCTCAAGAACTGGACGCGCGGCCCGATCTTCAGCGACGGCCTGTCGGGCGAAACCCAGCCGCGCGAGGAATTCGCCAATGTCGTGCAGGGCACCGATGGCCGCGTGAACTGCCTGCAGAACCGGGGCGAATACATGTTCGTCGCGGAAGGCAAGGGCGGTTTCCGCGCCTATGACATCGCCTCGATCGGCAACAAGGGCTTTTCCGAGCGGATCATCCGCGCGCCGTTCTCGTCGCTTGGCCATGACACGCATGTGAAGACTACCAACGCGACCTGCATGGCCATCGCCACCACCCAGCCGATCGCACCGAGCCGCAACACGCCGGAAATGCGCGAGGCCAATCAGGAGCAGCCGTTCCACGCGGTCTATCACTACGCCTTCGTGACCGACAGCGTTGAAGGTCTGATCGCGGTCAATATCGACACGCTGGCCGATGGCGAGTTCCGCAACAACTTCTTCAAGCGCACGCTGACCTGGAACCCGGACAATGTGCTGAAGGGCGCGCGGCACATCACTCTGGCGGGCGATTATGCCTATATTACCGCCGATGCCGGGCTTGTGGTCGTCCGCCTGTCCGATCCGATCCCGCCCAATGCGCCGCGCGATTATGATTACAGCAAGCTCAATCCGCAGTTGATGGCGGTGCTTCCGCTGAACGATGCGCGGGCGAGCGCAGTGCAGTTCCGCTATCTCTGGGTGACCGATGCAGAGGGCATCAAGCTGTTCGACATCACGCGGCTCGAAGCGCCGGTGGCGGTGCCCTCGGGCACGGTGCGGCTGGCCGATGCGCGCAAGCTCTATCTCGCGCGCACCTTCGCCTATGTCGCCGCCAAGCAGGACGGTCTGGTGATCCTCGACATCACCAATCCCGAAGCGCCGCGCGAATATATGCGCTACAATGCCGGTGGCATTCTCAACGATGCCGAGGACGTGATCGTTGGGTCGACCAACGCGACATTGTTCGCCTATGTCGCCGATGGCCGCAACGGGATGAAGGTGCTGCAGCTGACCTCGCCGTCGAGCCAGCCCAATTTCTACGGCTTCTCGCCCGATCCCCGGCCTGAGCTGATCGCATGGGCGCGCACGCCGAGCGCGGCGCTGGCCGTGGCGAAGGGGCTCGATCGCGATCGCGGGGTCGATGAATCGGGCGGGCAGATGGCGATCTTCGGACGCCTCGGCTCGCGCCCCTTCACCCGCACCGAGATGGAAAAGCTGTTCCTCAACAAGGCGGGCCGCCCGTACAAGGTCAGCGATACGGTGACCATGGCCGACTGGCTCGGCCCGCGCCCGGCGATGCTGACGGGCCGGGGCCAGTAAGGCGGTTTTTCGCAGCAGGATATAGGAGAGGGGAGAGGCGGACGTCAGTCCGCCTCGACCGTCAGCGCCTCGATGGTCAATGTCATGGCGGGCGTCCCCTCCACGCGGCGATGAACGGCGCTGACGGCGATATCGGCGACCAGATGCCCGGAAATGCGAAACTCGTGCTCGGGCAGCACCTGCGCCAGCCATTCGCCAATGCGGATGCCCTCATCGCCCGATAGCGAGACGCGCATGACATGGCGCATGCCGGTAAAGGTTGCGCTCGCCCAGCTCGTGCCGCGATGCTCCTCCAGCGCGGCCTCGCCCTGCGCCAGCGTCAGCACCGCGCGGATCAGGGCGGTGGCGGGGTCGTGGCGAATCTTCTGATGGATCATGCCTGCTCCTCTGTGTAGATGTTCATGAAATGTTCTATTCGATTCCGCAAGGCCTTGCGCGGTTCGCGGCCGCGGCGCAGGTCGTCAACCAAGCGCGGATCGCCCGCCGACAGGCGACCGAAGCGGGTGCGCGGCATTCCCGTTTCGCGCAGGAATATCTCGACCAGGCGCAGCAGCGGCATCGGCATTCTCCTCCGGTTAAAAGCGCGGGACCAGTCCCGCAGGATGAGCGTAGGAATATTCCTATAAGCGATTCGTGAGATGTAGGAAATATCCTTGAGAAAATCGGGCGCGATGCTATATGTCCATTATGGAACAGGATGTTCGCCAGACGCTGGAACGATTGATCGCGGCGCGCGGCGTGAGCCTTGCCGGGGTGTCGCAGCTGCTCGGCAAGAACCCGGCCTATATCCAGCAGTTCATCAAGCGCGGTACGCCCAAGCGGCTCGACGAGCGCGACCGGCGCATCCTCGCGCAGTTCTTCGGCGTGAGCGAAACGCAGCTCGGCGCTCCCGACGATCAGGCACCCGCGAGGCCAGGCAGGGCAGGGCGCGTTCCGGTCCGCGTGAGCCAGCCGCACCGCACGCTGCCCGCGCGCATGCGCCTTATCCCACGCCTTGCGGTGGGGGCTTCGGCAGGGCCCGGCGCGCTCGCGGAGGACGAGATGCCGGTCGCCGAAATCGCGTTCGACGAGGCCTGGCTGCGGCGGCTGGGCGCAGGATCGGACGCGGTGACGATGATCCGCGTCGAGGGCGATTCCATGTCCCCGACGCTGAACGACGGCGACGACATCCTGGTGGCAATGCACGGCGGCACCGGCACGCCGCGCCGCGACGGCATCCACGTCCTGCGCATGGACGACGCCCTGATCGTCAAGCGGCTGGCGTTTCGCCCCGACGGGCGGCTGTCGGTGACCTCGGACAACGCACTCTATCCCAGCTTCCCCGATCTCGCGCCGGACAGCGTGCATATTGTCGGCCGCGTGATCTGGGCCGGGCGGCGGGTTTAGCTTATGCTGTTTGAATGCGACGGTTAGAAAGCACAACATGGTTTTGAAACATTTTGCAGTACCGTCTGTTCTGGCGCTGATTCTGTTAGGCTGTAATGGCCGAAGTGGTCACCTTGCCGATGACGTTGTGTTCGAGGGCACGCTCGTTGAAGCCTGTGGCGAAGATTGCCTTTTCTGGTCGGAAACCGACGACGAGCGAGGCGCGCAGGGAGCTGATGGCTTGCGTGTATATATCGAACCTAGCTTTGGTGCGTTCGACTATCGCTTCGAAATCGTGCCACAGCCGCAAGGCTGCATTACAATATGGCCCGACGAGGAATTTGCCGCAGACAAGAACTATTGCGCGCATTATCTGGTACGAATGCGCAAGCAGGTTTCGCAAAACGGCCAACCTCGTGCAGCAGCGAAATTCGAGGATTTCCGCTTCATTCTTCCACAGGAAGATGCGCGAGAGCTGCTTGGAGTTTCGGACAGGCTCGCGCAGGCCTGGGGGCGTGGTCGCTCTGGCACTCTTGATGGAACGACAATAGCGTTCGAACTGACCAAGCGCGGCAAGACCCGCTCGATGATCTCCAACGAGAGTCTTGACACTGATCACCGCAATCCCGCTGCGTGGGTCGGTGCCGAGTTGCATCGGCTTGCTCTTGCTTACGGTCCAACCGGGCAAATCCCGCGCCGCTACGACTGGCATAGTTTTGAAAGCGAGGATGGCCGGTTCCCTTGTAACAATCCTGGACTGAACGTGCCCGATCCCGATGGCTTCGGAGTGGGCGATGATGCGTGTGCGCGGTCTTTGGCCGATCAGCCGTCGCGCTGATCCCGCAAGGCTTGCACCCACCGGCCATCCTTGCCACATAGCCTTGCATGACCGACGCATCCGCCAATCCCGCCCAGCCGCCGCTTCGCGCCGCGATCATTCCGGTGACACCGCTGCAGCAGAATTGCACGCTCTTCTGGTGCACTCAGACGATGAAGGGGGCTTTGGTCGATCCGGGCGGCGATCTGCCCAAGCTCAAGGCGGCGGTGGCTCAGGCGGGGGTGACGCTGGAGAAGCTGCTCGTTACGCACGGCCATATCGACCATTGCGGCGAGACCGGCACGCTCGCCAAGGAACTCGGCCTGCCGATCGAGGGGCCGCACGAGGAAGACCGGTTCTGGATCTCGCGGCTCGATGACGATGGCCGCAATTACGGCATTGCCGGCTCGGTGTTCGAGCCCGATCGCTGGTTGAAGGATGGCGATACGGTCACCGTCGGCAATCTGGTGCTCGACGTGATCCATTGCCCCGGCCACACGCCGGGCCATGTCGTGTTCCATCATGCACCGTCGAAGCTCGCGATCGTCGGCGATGTGCTGTTCCAGGGATCGATCGGCCGCACCGACTTTCCGCGCGGCAATCACAAGGACCTGATCGATTCGATCACGCAGAAGCTCTGGCCGCTGGGGAACGACACGGTGTTCGTCCCAGGCCACGGCCCGACCAGCAATTTCGGCTTCGAGCGCCAGCGCAACGGCTTTGTTGCCGACCACGTGCTAGCGTGATCCTGATGTTCGGGTGAGAGGCAGGCCTACGCCCCCACTTGCCCCGGCGCGCTTTCGGCGGCATGGCTGTGCGGCTGATCGAGGGGATTTTCCATGCGCACCGCTTTTGCCGCACTCGCCGCCACGCTGGCGGTCATCACGCCTGCCCAGGCCGAGATTGTTCAGCAGGCCGATAACGGCTTTGTCGTTCAGCACAGCGTGACCGTCTCGACCGATCCCGATTCGACCTTCGCCATGCTGCGCACACCCGCCAAATGGTGGGACAAGGAGCATAGCTGGACCGGCAATGCCGAGAATCTGTACATGGATGCGCAGGCCGGCGGCTGTTTCTGCGAGCTGATCCCCAATGAGGCGACGACCGAGAGCGGCGCGCCGCAGCGGACGCTGCGCGGCAGCGTGCAGCACATGCAGATCCTGTATGTCGATCCGGGCAAGCTGCTGCGTCTGTCCGGCGCGCTGGGGCCGTTGCAGGGCGAAGCCGTGACCGGCTCGCTGACGTTCACGCTAACGCCGGTCAAGGGCGGCACGCGCATCACGATGGACTATGTCGTCGGCGGCTATATGCGCATGAAGATGTCCGAGATCGCGCCCGCAGTGAACGGGGTGATGGTCGCCCAGCTCTCGCGCCTCGGCATGGCGCTCGGGCCGCTGGTCGGAGCGGGCGAGGCGAGCAAGCCTGCCGACGACAAGCCTGCCGCGCTTCAGGAGGACTCTGTACCGGACGAGGACTTGCCCGCAACGGCGCGATCGCCGGGCGGCGTCAGCGCGCTCGTCACCGATCTCGCACCCGACGATAGCGTGTCCAGCGGGGAGGCGGCTCCCCCCAAGCCCAAGGAGAAGCCTGCGGCTGCCAAGCCGGGTGCGAAACCTGTCGCTGCGGACCCCGGCGCGCCCAAGCGCTACAAGCCGGGCACGAGTCCGCTGACGCGACCGGCGCGCGATGAGGATGAAGAGCAGGGCGGTCGCTGATCCCGGTAATGCTGCACCGCATGCGTGCAGCATGAGCGTCTTCGCTCGAACGGCCATGCTGACTGCGAGCCCCGGAATGCTGCCCCTTTCTGTGCGGATTAGCACTTTCGCAGCGCGGGTTTTGCGTTAGAGTTCGCGCAGCAATGCAGGCGAATCAGGAGAGTTCGCTGCATTGGGGCCGGGTCGCGCAGTTCGCAGCACCACCTCAAAGGGGGGACCTATGGCCGTATCCGATCACGTAGACTTGCCGACCTTCATGGAAGGCGTGAAGAAGCGCAACCCGCACCAGCCGGAGTTCGTCCAGGCGGTGCAGGAAGTCGCCGAAGACATTTTCGACTTCATGGCGGACAAGGAGCAATATCATGCGCAGCAGATCCTGCGCCGGATTGCCGAACCCGACCGTGTCGTCTCGTTCCGCGTCTGCTGGGAGGACGATAACGGCAATATCCGCGTGCAGCGCGGCTGGCGCGTGCAGAACAACAACGCCATCGGCCCGTACAAGGGCGGCATCCGCTTCCACCCCTCGGTCACCGAATCGGTGCTGAAATTCTTGGCCTTCGAGCAGACCTTCAAGAACGCGCTGACCGGCCTGCCGATGGGCGGCGGCAAGGGCGGATCGAACTTCAACCCCAAGGGCAAGAGCACGCGCGAGATCATGCGCTTCTGCCAGAGCTTCATGACCGAGCTCTATCGCCATATCGGCGCGGACGTCGACGTTCCCGCCGGGGATATCGGCGTGGGCGGTCGCGAGATCGGATACATGTTCGGCCAGTACAAGCGCATCACCAACCAGTTCACCGGCGTGCTGACCGGCAAGGGGCTGGAATGGGGCGGCTCGCTGATCCGCACCGAGGCGACAGGCTATGGTGCGGTCTATTTCCTCGCCAACATGCTCGCGACCAAGGGCCAGGATCTGGTCGGCAAGACCGCAGTCATCTCCGGCTCGGGCAATGTCGCGACGCACGCGGCTGAGAAGATCGTTCAGCTCGGTGGCAAGGTGCTCACCCTGTCCGATTCGGGCGGCTTCATCCATGATCCCGACGGCATCACCCAGGACAAGATCAACTGGGTTAAGGAGCACAAGACGCACCGCCGGGGCCGGATCGAGGAATATGTCGAGGCCTTCCCCAGTGCCAGCTTCCATGCCGGCAAGACTCCCTGGGGCGTGCCCTGCGATGTCGCGCTGCCCTGTGCCACGCAGAACGAGCTGCTCGGCGAGGATGCCAAGACGCTCGTCGCCAATGGCTGCATCGCGGTGTCCGAGGGCGCCAACATGCCGACCGATCTCGATGGCGTGCACACGTTCAAGGCGGCCAAGATCCTCTACGCGCCGGGCAAGGCTTCCAATGCGGGCGGCGTCGCGGTCTCGGGCCTCGAGATGAGCCAGAATTCGGAGCGCCGCGCGTGGAAGGAAGAGGAGTTGCAGCAGATGCTCAAGGACATCATGTCCGGCATCCATGACAGCTGCATCAAATATGGCGATCAGGGCAGCGGCTATATCGACTATGTGAAGGGCGCGAATATCGCCGGCTTCAAGAAGGTCGCCGATGCCATGCTCGCATTTGGCGTAGTCTGACGCCGTGAAGGGTGCGGCGGGCAGGACGAACTGCTCGCCGCAACCCTGTTGCATTCAACGCAGCGCCTGCTAACGGGCGCGGCGATGGCCCGGTCTCCTCGCACCCTCAAAGCAGACCGGCAACCGATCGATATCGGCTGGGTCGAATGCGTCGACCTGCCCGACCTTGGCCTGTCGAGGATCAAGGCCAAGATCGACACCGGGGCGGCGACCTCCTCCATCCACGCAACCCGCGTCAAGCCGTTGACGATCGACGGCCAGCTGGTCGTCGAATTCTGGTTCCGCGCGCATCGTGGCGAGGCGGCACGCAAGTATCGCGCGCCCGGAGTCGAGCAACGCAGCGTCAAGAGCTCGAATGGAGCGATCGAACTGCGCTATGTCATCGAAACGACCATGGTCCTTGGTAGCGTGCGCTGGAAAGGGCACATGACCTTGGCCAACCGCAACACCATGAACTTCCCCATATTGATTGGCCGCCGGGCGCTGCGGCGCGGCTTTCGCGTCGACTGCCGACGCAAATGGACGCTCGGCCTGCCAGAGGAAACCGACAGATGAAGTGCCCCCAATGAAAATCGCGATGCTGGCGCGCAATCCCAATCTCTATTCGCATGTCCGCCTGTGCGAGGCGGCGCGCGAGCGGGGACACGAGGTCGACATCCTCAACACGCTGCGGGTGACGCTCAACGTCACCTCGCACCGGCCCGGCGCGCAATATCATGGCGAACCGATCGGCAAATATGACGCGGTGATCCCGCGCATTGGCGCGTCGATCACCCAATATGGCCTGGCGGTGCTGCGCCAGTTCGAGATGATGGGCGTGTGGTCGCTGAACGAGAGCGTCGCGATCGGCCGCTCGCGCGACAAGCTGCGATCGATGCAGATCTTCGCCAAGCATGGCCTGGGCCTGCCGGTGACCGCCTTTGCGCACGATCCCAAGCAGACCGACGAGGTGCTCAAGATCGTCGGCGGTGCGCCGGTCGTCATCAAGCTGCTCGAAGGCACGCAGGGCATCGGCGTCGTGCTCGGCGAGACCGAGAAATCGGCCAAGTCGGTGATCGAGGCGTTTCGCGGCGCGAACGTCAACATCCTGGTGCAGGAGTTCATCAAGGAGGCCGATGGCAGCGACATCCGCATCTTCGTGATCGGCGGCAAGGTCGTTGCGTCGATGATGCGGACCGGGGCCAAGGGCGATTTCCGCTCCAACCTGCATCGCGGCGGTAGTGCCAAGGCGATCAAGATCACGCCCGAGGAGCGCTCGACGGCGGTGCGCGCAGCCAAGGTGATGGGGCTCAATGTCGCAGGCGTCGACATCCTGCGCTCCAATCACGGCCCGGTGATCATGGAGGTCAACAGCTCGCCGGGGCTGGAGGGGATCGAGAATGCGACCGGCAAGGACATTGCCGGGATGATCATCGATTTCCTGGCCGCCAATTGCCGCGAGGGCAAGACCAAGACCAAGGGCAAGGGCTGATCACGGCGCGGGCGGCGCGGATCTCAGCCAAGCATTCGCGCGCCCAGCAGCATCAGCAGCTTCACGTCCATGCCGCAGCCCTCCGCGCGCTTGGAAGCGATGAACGCGTCCAAATCGGTCAGGGGAACGACATGGACGATGATGTTCTCGCCTTCGACGCCGCCGCCAGCATGGACGCGCTCCAGATCGTGCGCGCGCATCAGGTGGAAGCATTCGCTGACCATGCCGGGCGAGGAATAATATTCGCCCAGACTCTCGATCCGGCCAGCGCGAAAGCCCGTTTCTTCCTCGAGCTCGCGCGCTGCGGCAAGCTCGGGCGGCTCGCCGCTGGTCTCGTCGCCGATCAGCCCGGCGGGCAGTTCCAGGCAGTTGCGCCCCAACGGAACGCGGAACTGTTCGACCAGCACGACTGCGCCTTGGTGGACCGCCAGGATCACCGCCGCGCCAATCCCGCGGCTGCGCGAGACATATTCCCAGGTGCCGCGGCGTTTGGTGGTGATGAAACGGCCCTGCCAGACGATTTCCTCGGGTTCGTTCATGCTATCCAGCGCGCTCAAGGCCATTCTGCTCCTGTTGCCGTCATTCCCGCGAAAGCGGGAATCCCGCTGGTTGTGCGATGCCAGCGGAAAAGCGGGACCCCCGCGTTCGCGGGGGTGACGTGGGAAGGGGACGTGCGAGAGACCCTCAAAGCTCGATCAGCCGGTCGGGCAGCTCATTTGGATTGTCGTCGCTCTTGGGGAAATGCTCGGCCAGCACCTTGCCAACATCGCGCACCGCCGCCGCCATGCCTTCGCCCGCGCGGCCTGCACGCAGTTCCTTGATCATGTCGGCCATGGCCTCACCCCAGACATCGGGGCTGACCTTGGCCGCGATCGCGCTGTCGGCGACGATTTCCGCACGGTGCTCGGCCATCGAGAGGTAGATGAGCACGCCGGTCAGCCCGCGCGTGCGCTTCTCTGCGCTCACCCGGAACAGGTTGACCGCGCGGGCACGCACGCGAGCCTGCTTGATACCCGACGGCGTCATGGCCAACCGCAGCGGCTTCCATGCGACGAGCAGGTGCACCGCGCCGAACTTGGCGGCGAGCAGCAGCATGACCAGGGTCAGATATTCGCTCGGCGTATAGACATGCTGCCACCCACCCGTGGCGAAGCTCAGCAGCCCCTCGAACCATTCGGGAAACACCGCGACACAGGCCAGCGCGAGGAACATCGCCGCAACCGCCCAGTAAATCGGCGTTTCGCGATAATCGTCCGAATGCTGGGCGATCACGGTGACGATCTCGCCATCGGTCAGCTTCTCGGCCTCCGCCACGGCAGCCGTGACGATGCAGTGCTCGTCGGGGCTCACGCTTTCAAGTTTTGCCATGATGCCTCACCACC